>ENA-OREN01000077-OREN01000077.1-marine-metagenome-genome-assembly--contig:-NODE-77-length-134080-cov-5.371596_pt1 | contig 134080 bp, 116 predicted proteins | sample MGYA00248624_ERZ508555 | MGnify/ENA primary metagenome ERZ508555 (study PRJEB26222, sample SAMN06267773) | marine metagenome | isolation source: Saanich Inlet, British Columbia, Canada | place... | reverse complement strand
GGTTGATGCTGTTCCTTTCCAACATGAGAATATGGATGAGTGGAGGGAGAACTTTAAGGGGGTGCGGCATCTTCATGAACCTACTAATTTGCTTATCACGGGGGCTGTGGATGATATTTGGGTCACGCCAGAAGGACAGTTACTCGTAGTGGATTACAAATCTACTAGCACAACCAAGGAGATTGATATCAATGATGGTACGCCTTGGAAAGATGCCTACAAGAGACAAATGGAGATATACCAGTGGCTTCTCGAAAAAAACGGATTTAATGTTTCAGATACGGGATATTGGGTTTATGTAAATGCAGATACTGGTGAAGCAGGGTTTGATGGAAAGCTTGTATTTGATGAGCAGATCATCTCACACAAAGGTGATCGCAGCTGGGTAGAGAAGACAATTATTGATGCTCACAAATGTCTTCAGAAGAAAAAGGCTCCAAAACCTTCAGAAGACTGTGAGTGGTGTCAGTATCGTGGAGCGGCGAATAGCATTTTGAGTTCATAGTTTATGAACAGTGTAATATGGTTTTAAATCACCATAAACATTTTTGGCTTTATCGATAATCTCTTGGGAAGCAGAAGATTCAATATCATTTAGATATGTAAAGAAATCTGGCATGTTCGAAAAAGAGAATACTTTTGCCTTGTAAGTTAAGGGAAGAGTTAATAAGTCTCTATGCCACTTTGTTTCCATTAGGACTGCATCTGTATATGGGAGAAAAAGAGACATAAATAAGATATCAATGATATTGTTCCCATCAACCTTCATATCCTCGTTTTGTGAAGCACGATGTGCAACCAATGCTGTTAATGCAGATGAAATTTGAAAAAAAGGCACTTGTAAAATTTCCTCTGAAAGGAAATACTCATGGATCTTTTCAGCTCTTTTATCCTCCGATACACCGTATTTTTCACAAATACCAAAAAATGATCTTGAAATTTGATGCAAATAATCTGGGTACATCACACTCCTAAAAAGGAGTTCTATCATAGAGGAGACATCAGGAAGACTGTACGACTGCATAGAGGGGAGAGTTGTCATTAGTAGACCAAAATTAGATAATTCCAATGTCCTAAATTCATCATAACTTTTACCATTCTCTTTTTGCCATTTAGCAAACAATCCACCTAATTCTTTATGATTGTCTTCTTTTTCAGTTTGGAGACTTTCTACGTACTCCTCTGAAAGTTTATGATTTACAACAACATTAATCCACATATTCCAGTCGTCTACCGTTGAACTGGTTGCTTCTTTTTTATCGTCATTAAATTCAAAGGTTTCCCCTTGGAGCCAAGCAGAAAAGTGGCTAAAAGTCTGTCTAGTGATAATTCTACTAGCTTCAAAAAAAGAGTTGGTACTAGAAAGTAGGGTATTCACGTGTGTAAGTGCTTTAGCTCTTTCTTCAGACATAATACTTGTCTCCTTAAAATGAAAATCAGATTTAGGACATATCAAGAGTTGTTTCTTATTTAGAATGTCGATTTTTTCAAATGCCTTTAGGAAATTTTCAATAACAGGCACTTGATCTTCTTTCTCCTTGGTTTCCCCTTCCTTATAAATCAATGCTCTCAACATGAAGCCAAGAGCACACTGATCTAGATAAATAATCTTTTTATCCAAGTCAGGGAGGCTTCCACCGCTAGAGTTTTCTCCACATTTGAAACATCGTCGTGAAAATGAGCGACGAGCGATAACACAAGTTCCTGCAGTGTTTTTAGCACCACATACTGGACAATTAACGTAAGGTGCCTTGGTAAGAGCTTTGATAAAATCTTCCGATGAAATTCCATCCAATAAAGACATAGGAATACTATTCTACAAAGTAAGCTATAGTTGCGCCATGGCACTTTCGTGTCATTCTTGAATGTCTAAAATGTAAAAAGGCTCTAAACTACTTGTTGCAGTAAAGAAAACGCTGATTGCAGACGATCAAATGTCTCGGTAATCTCTGTTCGAACATCGTAAAGAGAAGACCACCATTAGAAACACTAGCGAGTGATTGCCGATTAAACATCGGTTTAAACTCGTCTGCGGCTTCGTAATCCAGCTTTCCGTCTTTGAGAGTGAGTTCGGAAAAGATATCACTCGGCCCACCAGTTCTATAATCCTAATAACAAAACAGTAATTCTATCCATGTGATCCTCAATCAGTTCACGGATAGGAATAGCGCAAAGATCAGGTTTCCAGTCTTCAGACTTTTCCTCCTGCAAAGCAGTGAATAGTCTTACAAGATTATCAGGCGATTGCCCTGCTATAGAATTTATTCCACGATCAGAAAGTTCTGTGAAGTCCGCAGATTTAATCTTCCCAAACTCCTCCAGAGTAAGCTCTTCTAGCTCTACTGCAGATAGTGATCCGATAGATCTCATATATTCAGCATTTAAAAAGCCGTCTTCCATGCACATGGCTGTTTGCACTTCGTACAGTACTGCTCTCCGGTGTCATGCACTTCACCCACGACGCATTTAGCATCACAGCAACCAGACAGGATATTTGTCTGACGGCTCTTCGACATCTTTCTTCGTGACTCAGTAGTAGCGTGTTTATCACAATACTGTTTACCTTTACAATCATTATTACAGCTCCTTACTGAGCAAATTACCTGTTTTTTAACTACCATAATTACTGAGGAGAACGTACATGATAATAGACTATTTATCGGGTTTAGGATAGGAGAATGCCGTGTATTTGTTCTCAGATGCAAGGAGGCGTACAATAAAGCATTGCTTCCCCAAATTTCTATGACCCACACTGAAGATCGTACAAAAGTCTATAAGGACAAGAGAGGAGAATGGCGCTGGACGACGTATGCGGCAAATAACCGTATTATCGGTGCAGCGACAGAAGGGTATAAAAACCACCTCGATTGTATCGATAATGCCAAGAGGAATGGTGCTCTTAAGATTATCGAGGAGGAGCTAAAAGGAGGAGGGGATAATTAGTCTCTTCTCTATTTTTTCTTAGCAGTTTTCTTTTTTACAGCCTTCTTCGTGGCCTTCTTTTTTACGGCCTTCTTCTTTGATTTCGCTGCCTCCTCGTTTAATTTCACAGCCTTCTTCTCTTTTCTTTGAACTGCTCGCAAAGCTACAACCTCTTTGGCAGCATCTAAATCACCATCTGGAAGAGTTCTCCCTACTCTAGCAAGCATCGCTCGTATACTTATGACCATTTCACTTTTCTCCGCGTTATGCACTGCACGCATTCCTTTAATTGCTAGGTCAGCTACTGTTAAGTCTTTTAGGTCCCCAAGAGTCCATATATCTACAGCCTCTAATGCGTTAGCTTCTCGTACGGTATCTCCCATTAATTGTGGAATTGTAATAGCATCAATCTGATCTTCTGACCCAATCATTTCAGCGATTGTTGCATCACTCAATACAACATCTTCATCAATATGACTTCCGATTGAAGCACCGGCTTGCAAGAGGCGAATAACCTCACCATCTGTTTTATGCTTAGCATTTTTCCAACACCATCTATCAATAAGTGCATTTCCTCTTTTCATACGGAGCAATAGTTCTACTCCTTCAGCAAAGTTACAGGAGCCCTGTAAGTAAATAGGCTCTCCATTTTTATCAGTATATTCTTCAACAAGCCCGATACCATCAGTGCGTATACCGATGGCTGCTTTTTCTTCTGGGGTCGCTTCTTGCATTTCCCCCTCTTCCTCTTCCTCCTCCTCTTCTTTCTTCTTCTTTTTAGGTTTCTTCTCTTCAGGCTCTTCTTCTAGTACTTCTTCTTCATCAAATTCATCGTCGAAAACAGCTTCACAATGAAATGCATCATCTACTCCTACAGACCAGCGTTCTATTTGCGATTCGACAATAGCAAACTTGCTACAGATAAGATCAGAGAGTTGATTGTTACCTATCGATCTCAATTGTAGAACCAAAGAAGAGATCTCTTTCTTTTCAATTATATCTAAAGGCCTTGTGCCACTCCCCGGTTTTCCATTAGAAAGATGGCGAGAGTATCGCATGAGAAGCTCTAGGGTATGTGGATGAAATATCCGCATAACGACATTCATACGTATGCTGTCGATCTCTTCATTGGAAGGATGCGTTGTTTTAGTTTCTTCTTCCCAGAGAATTCTAGGATCTGGAATTGTATCACCATTTCTTTGTTCTCCTGCTGCTTGTCGCTCTTTTGCTGTTGTTACTCTGCCGTATATCTCCCTGAGTGTGTCCATGCAAATACGACTTGTCTTCAGTGTAGGCAGTCGGTTCAATTGATTATCACTCTCACACCACTGTGCAATCTCTTTAGCCCATGTCGGTTGCTTTTTAGCCATTTTGATCCATAGTAGATATTTACTGGATATACGCAAGCACTTGAACTGCCAAATAAGTTCACCATTTGCTCTCTATTTAGCAAAATATGCGTATAATGCGCCCGCATGAAACCTGGAAACGAATCGACTGCTCAATCTTCTACTTTCAAGGAAATGGGCTTAAATACGGCCCTCCTTAAAGTTCTTGAACAAAGAAACATCCTAAAGCCGACCCCAATCCAGCATCAATCGATCCCTCTAGGACTCGAAGGAAAAGACCTTATTGGAATAGCACAGACAGGAACGGGTAAAACCTTTGCGTTTGGTCTTCCTATGCTAGAACAGCTTGCTGCTGGAAAAAAGAGGGGACTCATCGTGCTTCCTACTAGGGAGCTTGCGTATCAGGTAGATGATGCACTCAAGCCTTTTGCATCTGCTCTTGGCATTCGTACAGCAGTGTTTGTCGGAGGATCACCGTTTCACTTGCAAAAGAAGATGCTTAAAGCGAATCCTCGTATTCTTATTGCGACTCCAGGGCGGCTAAACGATCACCTTGAAAGAAAAACAGTATCCCTATCTGAGGTAGAAGTATTAGTACTCGATGAAGCAGATCGCATGCTTGATATGGGATTCAAGCCTCAGATTAATAAGATCTTATCTCATGTTCCAAAGGCACGTCAGACATTACTGTTTTCGGCGACAATGCCTCAGGAGATCTTTACGTTGGCAAAAAATGAAATGCACATGCCACTACGTATCGAAGTTGCTCCAGAGGGAACAACGGCATCTAAAGTTGAGCAAGAGCTTATTATTGTAAAACAGCCAGATAAGAGAACACTGCTTCTAACACTTCTCAAGGAGTATGAAGGACAGGTTCTCGTATTCTCTCGAACAAAGCATGGAGCGAAAAAAATTACCGCAGCTCTTAATGATAAAGGGTTCCGTGCAGCAGAAATCCACGCTAATAAATCTCTCGCACAACGCAGAGCAGCTCTTGATAGTTTTAAGAAAGGAAGAGTGCGTGTACTTGTTGCAACCGATATCGCCTCTCGCGGTATTGATGTTGATAATATTACAGTAGTAATAAACTTTGATCTTCCGGACGATGCAGCAGACTACGTGCACCGTATTGGACGCACAGGACGTGCAGGTAAATCTGGAAAAGCAATTTCATTTGCTACCCCAACACAAGCAGGACACATTCGTGATATTGAAAAGCTCATTCGAGGACCACTTCCTCGGAAAAAACACGACGCCGTTCCAGATGTTCCAATGGAGAAGGGGAATCACAAAGGTGGAGGTCGCCCACAGCGCAGGCCAGATCGAAGATCAAATTCTCGCAGACCTTCCCAAAGACCTCGCTCAAGTTCAAGTTCAAGATCTGCGCCTAAGAAAAACACACGACCATTCTCTCGTAGTAGGAATAAGAGGCGGTAGTAAAAAACTATTTATTAATCAGGTGTAAATAGAGTATGCTTATTTGTGATTTCCCCCACCTTACTATGTTCTTCGTTGAAAATGTTTCTATTGTTGCCGTATTGGTAGCCACTTTTTGTAGCATGCTACTCGGTATGATTTGGTATAACCCTCATGTATTTGGTACATACTGGATGCAGCTTACTGGTATTAAGGATAATAAAAATATGGGTAGCTCAATGGCTACAGGCCTTGTGGCAACATTTATCAGTTGTTACTTTCTCGCTGTACTCCTAGCGATCTCTGGTACAAATACCATTATGGATGCCGCATTCATGGCAGGTATTGTATGGCTTGCAGGATCTATGCCTGTACAACTCCACAGTGTCGCTTGGGAAAAGACCCCAATCAATCTTTTTGCACTAAATGCAGCACAATCTCTCGTGAGTTTGATGATTGCCGCAGCGGTCTTGCAGCAGTGGCCTGGATAATAGAATAATAATAAAAGCCCGCAGCGTACGCTACGGGCTTTTTAAGGTTTTTGAAACAGTCCGAGGATTATTCCTCTTCTAGGAGCTTACGTATTACTCCCAGCCCTGCATGCTTTTCAATCAATTCATCTTTCCCAGTCGGAGAAATGCACGTGTGTCGCACAAGTGCGAACGCGGCTTTTCCGTCGAGGTGCTCGAGTGTCGCATCAAGAATCATTCGCTCCGCCTTCGTGACTTTGCTATTTACCATGCGGCGGTTGACAAGCAATACGACTGTAGCAGTGCTCAGCCATTCAGTGACGTCACTTCGACCGAGCAGATAGCGAATCATCGTGTTTGCGGGAGATCCCGCCGTAATTTGCTCCATGCAATCAACCAAAGTTTCCGCCGGTTGAGCATCGAGCTGACCTCGTAGTAGTTCGTCAATTTCACCTTGTTCATTTTGATCGAACTCACTGTTGATGATGTCAGCCCATTGGATTTCATCGCTTTTGTTGGCAGCGATGTAGCTGCCGATGATAATTGTGCTTCCAAAATGAGTCAGCAGATCTCCACGGGTATGATCGTTGAGATCATCTGCACGTAGCGCCGATGCGGCGACCACTGAAGCAGACTGTACAAAGGTTTTCTTGCCTTGTGTACTGACGTCGTACGAAAGCTCTCGGCACGACTCTGAACCGAACACAAGTCCAGCTTTGAATGCAGCTGCTATGAACTCATTGCGAAGGTTCAGCAATCCATTTCCTGAAGAATGTTGCCAGTAGCCATGCAACAAGCTGTTGATGTGCTTTATCACCCATCTTTCTCTGTGGTCATCTGCATAGTGCTTTTGCTTTTCCAGTTTCGGAGAATGTTCTCGTACAAGGTCAAGCAGCTGCTCGGCACTCATTTTGTGAACCTTCGTCTCTCTCGGAATCAGCGTTTCGGGGGTCGCGGTAGCGGTTGAATGTGTCATGGGAGCCCTTTCTGAGGCTAGAGATATGACATTGCAGGTTTTGTGGCCTGTAGTTCAAAAGACCAACTACCTGTAACTATGAGTTACAGACAGGAGGATCAGTCTATGCTCGCTGTCTTTTTTGTCAATAATACTTAACGCATTTGAGGTTCTTGCCAGATTATACGAATTTCTATAATCTATTCGCCTATGTCACCAAAACTCCTCCTCCCACTCTTTGCACTCGCGATATTACTTAGCGCGTGCGGTACTACTGTTATAAACGAAGAAGACCGTGAACTTCCAGAGCAACCTCCAGTTGCTGCAGAAGATTCCTCTCTCGGATCTACAGGAAATTCTTCATCCCAGCTTTCTATTGCTCCTATGAAAAAAGAGGGAGACAAAGCTGAACCTATGGAATACACAGCAGATCTTTCTCAGAGCTTCATCGCATTTACTGGTGCAAAAGGAAATATTGTTAGTCACGAAGGAAAGTTTGAAGACTTCGATCTATCTTTAACAGTTGTAAATGGCGAGCCAACTGCCCTTACTGCGACATTTAATATCGAGAGTATGGTTACAGACTCAGAGGGTCTTACCACTCATCTCAAAAGCGCAGACTTCTTTGATGCAGCTACGTTCCCTGAATCTTCATTTGTTGCAGATAGCATCACTAGTACAGGAGAAGATATGTATGCAATTACAGGGACGCTAAACCTACATGGTGTTAGTAAGACAGAGATTATCAATGCCAAGATCACACAGAGCTACCTAACAGTAAATCACACTCTAGACCGTACAGATTACGGAATTGGTGGATCTACAGAAGGAGTAAAAGCAGTTGATGCTGCAGTTCCCCTAGAGATCAAAGTAGTCTTTAACTAAAAAGCTCCAAGTTGCTTAAGAGCACTTAGTGCTCGTCCGTTATCTGGATCATATCGCAACACCTCTTTGAATTGTTCTATGGCAAGATCAATCTTTTTGCGTTCTGCATAGAGAATTCCTGCATTGATACGTGCTGCCACATACGCAGGCTGAAGTTTTATTGCAGTAAGATATGATTCTAGAGCCTCCCGGTTCCTTCCAAGTTTTCTTAGGGCAATTGCGAGGTTGTAATGTGCTTGAGGAAAGTATGGATTGATTTCGATTGTCTCTTTGTATTTCGCTATCCCATCGTCAATTCTACCAATGTTTACGTATAATGCTCCGAGGTTTACGTGAGCAACAGCAAACAATGGTTGTAACTCAATCGCATCCAAGAAAGCCTGTTCTGCTTTTTCGATCTCTCCCATTTCCTGATAGGTGATTCCAAGACCTAGGAACGCTTGAGGATTTTTAGAATTAAGCATCAAAGATTGCTTAAACTTCGATGCGGCTTCTTTCAATTTTCCTTGCTGACGATAGGCAGAACCAAGATTACTAAGAATAACTGCATTAGAGTTTGAAGAAAGCGCTTTGTTGTACAGTAAAATTGCTTGGTCGATATCTCCTTTCGTCGCAAGGGCATTAGCAATATTTGTTTCAAATTCGGCAATAGCTTCTATATTTTGTTCTCCCAGAGTCGAACCCATGCGAATAGATAGGGCTGTTCTGTAGGAGTCTGTAGCCTCATCAAGTTTTCCCTGACGTCGATAGAGGTTACCAATATTATTATGGGCAACGTGTGAATCTGGGTAGTATTGAATAACGTTCGTAAATAGCGTCTCAGAATTTTTCCAAACAAGAGACTGGACAGAGGCGGTATAAGAAAAGAAGACAAGTAATCCACCTACGATACCTATCGATACTTTCTGAAGCCTTTGGTTCTGTGATACGGCATAGATTCCAAGAGAGAGAAGAAGCAAGAAGCCAATGCTTGGAATATAGGCATAGCGATCTGAAGCAATGTAGTATGTTCCTGCTTTAGCAAAGTTCGGGAGACTTGGTGCAAGAGTAACGGCAAAAAACCCTAGGCAGCATGCAATGATTTTTGTATATCGCATAGAGAGAATTGCTAGTATTCCTATAATAGATACTCCAATGAATGGAATAAGGAAGTCAGGTGAGCTAAATACAATAGTGTGATGATACGGATAGAGAACAGAGAGTTGAGTAGGCCACAGAAGTTTTTCCAAATAGAACGCAGTACTCTTTCCAGCCATTGCAATAATCTGCACAAGAGTTTCCGTCTGTAGCATCTGGGATTTTCCAAAGTAGGCAATTACAGCAAATAAAAGAGCGAGGACAAAGTACGGAATCTTATTCTTTACTGTGTCTTTGTTTATTCCTTCACCTTTATAATAATCAATTAGTAGTAATGTTATCGGCAGTGTCACAATAGTGACTTTAGCCAAAAGGCCTAAAGTAAATGCCGCTAAGCTCATACGCTTCTTTTTTGTAAGATAGAAACCAGTACTGAGTAAAAAGAAGAGTGTGGAGAGAAGATCTTTCCTTCCACTTGCCCAAGCAATTGCCTCAGTATGGAGAGGGTGTATGAGAAACAATACCCCGGTAAGAAGGCTCACCCAGATATTTTTTGTGAGAGACTTAAGTACCCATACAACAAGTGTTGCATTGAGAATATGCAGGATAAGACTATGAAAGTGGTACCACGCAGGATTTGTTCCTGAGAGAAGGAAATCAAATTGATAAGAGAGCAGCGTCAGAGGAATATAGAGCTCCGGATCGTATGTTGTAAAAATGGTTTTTAGATTCGCGAGACTAAATCCACGGATAGCAGGGTTTTCATAGATGAGCAGACCATCGTCCCAACGTACAAAGCTGTTTCCGAGTGAAGCTCCGTAGATCACAAAGCCAATAAAAGCAAAGCAACCCAGCAGAAGGTACCAATGAGAACGTAGGTTTCTGTCCATGGCAGTATTCTATAACACTATTCCCACAACGTCTTTCAGAAGTACGCCAATTCCATACGCAAATATTGCTCCAATTGCCCCGACACTAACTATCTCTATAGGACCTCTAAATAGCCTCTCTCTGGTTACGATACTTCTTGTGAGCCCTAAGACGATAAGGGCAGCAAGCGTAGACCAGATAGCAAAAGAAAATCTATTCGAACGCTCGATACCAATGACATAAGGTATAAGAGGAATAGAACCGAAAACAACAAATGACAAAAACGTCATTAGCCCATGAATAAGAGGTTTTTCTGTGCTTTCAAGTGTTAAACCATGTTCATCGAGCATCATAGTGTCTGCCCATACATCTTTATCGGACACGATAACATTGGTAGCTCTTTCGAGGTCATCACCAGTAAATCCTTTCTTCTCAAGAGCAATGACAATTTCCTCACGTTCAATTTCGGGTATTTGTTCTATCTCTTCCATTTCTTCTTTGCGAATCCTGTGATATTGGTCTCGCTCGGACTTTAAAGAAAGAAATGCTCCAGTAGCCATGGATGTTCCATCAGCTATTAAATTAGCAATTCCAAGAACAATAACAATGTAGTGAGGCATACCAGCTCCAACTGTTCCAGCTACGACAGCAAATGTCGTAACGATACCGTCGTTTCCACCATAGACAACGTCTTGAATAAATGGGCCAAGCTTGCTTCCATGAAGTTCACTCTTCATGTGTTCTAGTGTCTTCTGACGAAGTTCTGGGTCTTTTGGCATAACCAAAGTATAGCAGCGAGTGGGAGAGATAAGAAATTCGTTCGCGGTTTTGTTGGTTCAGAGGTACAATGCAGTCCATGCCACGTAAAGGTATCATTACAGCGTTCATCGCTGGCATGGCAACAGTCTTCTGTGCAACTGCTACAGCGCAACAGTTTGGTGCGTTAATGTTTCCTGATGTTGTGCCAAATGACTATTTTTACGATGCAGTGACGAGATTTGCAAAGAAGGGGATTGTTAAAGGATATAACAATGGAAGATTCGCTCCGCACGACTATGTTACGCGTGGACAGGTGTCTGTAATCGTCGATAGGTACGATCAGCAAGTTATTCGCCTTATGCGTGAACAAGTAGAGCTAATGCGCCAACAATTGGGACTCGGTCGTTGCGGAGATGGTGAGGTACAGGTCGGTGAGGTCTGTGATGATGGTAATGTGCTGAGTGGAGATGGATGTAGCGCTGAGTGTCTTTCGGAGATTCATTGTGCAGGGGGATATAAAGTTGGAGACAGATATCCCGCACCTGATGGCTGTAATATATGTACATGCACAGAAGTAGGTATTGCCTGTACAGAGCGGGCATGTACGCAAAAGAAATGCTTTAGTAGTGGAGAATGCGCACAGAGTGAAATCTGCTCTGTTGAAGAAGGGGATTGCAGGTACCCATGTCCTGCAGGAGCGGTATGTATCCAGGCGTGTGCTGGAGTATGTATTCCAAAGACTTCTACAGCTGTCTGTGGAAACGGTGTATGCGAAGAGGGAGAGTCTGCTGTTCCAGATAGAACAGGAGCATTGCTCTATTGTCCTCAGGATTGTGAGCTTGCAGGCCCTGTATGTGGTGATGCCATTTGTGACTCAGGGGAAGCAGATGAATACCGTCTCGGAGAAGATGGACCCATTCTTATTCGCCGAGGAATTTGTTCTGAAGATTGCGAGGGAGGCTTAAGTTCTTGTGACCAAAAGAAAAAGAGTGTTGATGTATTATTTGCCAAGAACGTTGCCTGTGAAACTGACGAAGATTGCTCTGTATTTACTAGAGGATGTAGCCCATATCAAACCTGTGGAAAGGCTGTGATGAAGAGTGCATTACTTCAAGTATCTGCAGCAGTATATGGATACGTTGATGAGTGCGAAAAAGAAGAGCCTGCTTTGTGTGCTGGATGTTTGCCAAATTCAGCAGTCTGTATTAATAGCGTCTGCGAGGTAATAGAAGGTGATCTCTAACCTACGCTACTTTTGCAAAAGAGTTTCGCGTGACCATGTAGAGCCCTGCAATACTTCCAAAGATCACTCCCCAGACACCTGCTCCAGTTTCTGGCTGACGAAGAGGCCCTCTTCCTTGTGCAATAGCGGTAGCTGCAACTTGGTTAGCTGTTGCCTCATTAGGGTCATCACCAAAGGCTTCTGGAATAGGATTTCCAGATCCATCAAATGGATGAATACGTTCACTGCCAATTGCGTATGGGTTAGTAGGAAGACCAGTATTCTCCTGTGGAGGAGGGGCAAAGTCTTGAGGGTTGAAATTGTCTGCACTATCTGGTGGTGCTGTGGTTGTTCCTACAGGGTCTGCAAAAAAGTCGTTTCCAATGATGTTTTCTATATCAATAAAGTCATCAGCGATTTGCGTTACAACGACCACTTCTCCAATAAGTTCTGCTGAAATTGAGGATGTATAGGTATAGCTTCCAGGCTGTATGTCTGGGGTAATAGTAAAGTTATCACTGTCTCCATTAAACAGTGTGCTCGACATAAGGCAGAATCCTGTATCACTACAGAGTGTTTCCGATTCGATAATATGTGGAACATCTTGGTTGTTTACCCATGTAATGGTTTGCCCATGTTCTACTTCGATACGAGCAGGTTCAAATCCATTTGCAGTTATAGTAACAGTTTTTACATTGCTTCCGTCTGTGAGTTGCCCTGTTAGGTTTTCGACTCCTTGGAAAAAACTGAATCCTATTCCTATAACAATAAGCATTCCAACAATAGCTGCTGGTCTACGTGAGACCACTGCTCCTTCAGAATTTGCTTCGGGCACAGGTTTTTTCACAGTAACCTCAACGGGTTCTTCGTCTTCTTCAGACTGCCAAACAGGATCAATATTATTCATGGGGGTTTTTGTCACTAACAACGAACTGCCTACGAGAGGCAAATGTAGTTCCAATAATTGCAGATCCAATGAGGAAGAGTACTACTGCAGATGGAAGACCTGTTTCTCCAGGTACAGCAGTAGAAGGGTTTTCATTAATAAGGCTGGCTACAGGGTTCTTTCCTGGTCCGTCACTAATAGATCCTGGTACGAGTGGAGCACTAGAAGAATCTGGGTCTCCAATCACAATAGATACTTCTCTGCTGAATGCACTTTCTTCATCTTGCTTGCTTAAGCCTCGAACCGCGAAGTAGTAGCGCTTTCCAACCTCTAGAGATCTAAAGGTAAGGCTGTTCTCGCTCTTATCGATAGTTCTGCGCTGCATGTAACGGCCAGAAGTCTTACCGTAGTAGACAGTATTAGCCTTCAGCTGAGATGAGCGAAGTGGGTCCCATGCTAGAAATGCAGAGCTTCCGTCTGTTGTGACACGTAGGTTTCGAATCTGCAATAGGGCAAAGGCTGTACGCTGATCCGAGCCTTGGTTAGCATTTGCATTGTCATCAGAGGAATTTCCGAGGTTAGGGACACAGATTCCACTTCCACAGAGGCTACTTTCACACTGGTTGTCAGTGTCACAGTTTGCTCCATTAGGAAGCAGGCTTGTACTCTCCTTGCACTGTCCAGCTTCACAGGTGCCGTTTGCACAGTCTTCATCACGAAGGCATGCATTTGGGTCCACAGGTGGAGCAATTGGTTCTGGCTCAGGTTCTGGCTCTTCTTCAGGCTCTGGGACAGTATCGAAGATGTTTCCAATATCGTCATCAGTAGGCACAGGGTCAACGTCTTCTGTAGGACCTGCATCTGCATCAAGAGCAAATTTTACAAGGAGCACTCCTGGCTCTTCTTTTACTATGTAGGTTTCTTCTCCATCGTTCGTTGTAATGATAGTGCTGTGGCCACTAGGCTGAACATCATGGAAAGTAATAGGAGTTCCAATTGAGTTTGTCTCTTTTACTCTAAATTGAATACGAGCAAAGAGAACCTTTTCTCCATCGAGAGTTTCACCATCTGTACTGGCCTCCATCTTTGCGTACCCTTCTCCTGGAGAGAAATCTTTTTCATCAGGAGTGACGAGTCCAAACTTACTATTTATTTCTATAGACTCTCCTTCAAGCATGTTCGGATCATACGAAAGCCATGCACGTACACGATCAATACTTTGCTTACTTGGGTTATCTATTACAACGTCAATATCCAAGATATCTCCCTTCTTAAGATTACGAGTACGCAATGTCTGTGGGTCTTCTATTTCAAAGGTTGTGCAAGCCACACCTTCAATATCTCTTGTTTCTACAACAATTCCAGGACTTGGAATTGGTCCAAATAGCCATTCACCATCTTTACCTTCACGCTCGATACAGTGAGGATGCAGTTCAAATGTAGCATCTGGAGTAGCAGCTAGTGCATTTGTTGGCATCATAGATACTATGAATGCAGTGAGGATGCTCAGCCGATGCTTGCGTGTAAAGATGTTCATAAGAGATGTTTACTGAAGTGAAAGCTTTGAGAGGATGCTGATAGCATCGTCTACAGTAAGCTGGCCGTCCGCATTAGGGTCAGCCTTCAGTTGATCGGTTGTTGCACTGTTGTATCCTTGAGCGACCTCCAAGATAATGAGGACATCACTCATGTCAACAGTACCACTTCCGTCGACGTCTCCAGCGTAAGGTGCACCTCCTGCTTGAATAAGAGAAACAGGTTGCACATCTCCAGCTGTTTGAATGCCAATCAGAAAAGAACCAACAATGCATGCTACACCTGTGGCGAGCAGCTTTAGATTCTTCCTGAGGGAATGTGGGTATTTGATATACATATCGTATTATTATAGCAAAAAACGTGAGTTTTGGGGAGTGTGGAGGGGTTGAGTGAACCTTAATAATGTTGCTTAATAATATGATACAATCGGTTCCTCTATGTCTCAAATATACCTCTTCTCAGGCGAAAACCTCTTTGAAATAGACCAGGAGAAACGTCGCTGGATAGCGGGATTCACCCAGAAACACGGCGAAGAAAACATTACACATATAGACGGAAAGAAGCTTAAAACAGGCATATTGATGGACGAAATAGCAGCATCTCCCTTTATTGCAGAAAAAAGACTTATTGTCCTTCTTGGTATTCCTAAGATGGAAAAAGGAGAGATGCTTGAGCTTCAAAATGTGCTCCATCCGCAGAATCTTCTCCTTATAGTAGACCCAAAGCCTGATAAAAGATTATCAAGTACCAAAGAATTACTAACTATAGCTGATGTAAAACAGTTTGCTCCTTTGCGTAATGAAAGACTCACAACATGGATTTCTGCACAGGCGCAATTGTTTGGCTCCTCAATATCTCGTGAAAGTGCTCAGCACCTAGTAGCAACTGTTGGAGAAGACCAGATGCTTCTTGCATCCGAGATGAGAAAGTTAGCAACATTTGCAGGCCAAAAACAGATTACTAATAATGATATTGATGAACTCGTTATGCTGAGTGAAGAGCAGGCAGGATGGAAGTTGATGGATCTTGTAGCGGCAAATAAATGTGATGAAGCGCTAGTATTCTCTAGACAACTCCTCTTAAAAGGAGAAAGTCCTTATGCCCTATGGAGCAAACTCATATGGCTCGTTTCTCAGCTCACACTTGTTTCTGCCGCTTTAGATGATGGTATTGCAGCACCTCCTGCGATAACCAAAAGTACGGGAGTCAGCTTTGGAACAGTACGCACTGTACTTCCACTTGCACGAAAAATTGATGACACTAGATTAGAAGCAATTGTGTCACGATTTGCACAAACCGATAAAGCTCTAAAAACAGGAGGATATAAATCCACAGTAGAAGCACCAGAAGAATTACTGTCCATTATAGATCAGTCTATTGTCATGCTTTCTAGATCATAGTTGTTCGATCTTTTTGAGGAGATCCTCTGTCTGAGAATCTTCTTCCTTTAAATGCTGCTCCTCTTTTTCGGAGCGCTCTGCTCGTTGCTGTTGCCGAGTTGCATCAGTCTTTGCAATAAGCTCTTGGTCTGAGGCAGCATCTGTCTGAGAGCTATATTTCTCATCTATATCTGCCAATTGATTCTTTTCATTATCAAGAATATCCCTTAAGTTTTGCGTCTGTTCCGGTGTCATGATTGGAAGGATATTTATCCAATATTGCCTCTCCTCATCGTTCATGCTTTCAGATTTTACAATGAGATCTATTAGATCAGGAAACTTCTGACGCACATCATCAGAGATTGTCAGATTTGAAGCCGGATTTGAACCATCATCTGTCATTGTGTTTATCGTACTGCAACACTTAAGTTATGCAACCTTAATAATTTCGTACTTGTACGGTCCAGCCGGAGTGTTTACTTCGACTATGTCTCCTTTTTTCTTATCAAGAACAGCTTTTCCAACAGGGGATTCATTACTAATCTTCTGTGCCATAGGGTCTGCCTCTGTAGAACCTACGATAGTGTAGGCAATAGGATCATCACCATCGGTCTTGTTTTTTAGCGTTACGGTTGATCCCACTTGAATCTCTTTTCCTTTGGAATCTGACTTCTTATCAGAGATGATCTTTGCATTCTTAATCATTTGCTCAAGCTCTAAGATGCGACCTTCGATAAATGCCTGCTCGTTCTTTGCCTCTTGGTATTCTGAGTTTTCAGAAAGGTCACCATAGGAAATAGCTTCTTTTAGGCGAGTTGCAACTTCTTTACGCTTTATAGTTTTAAGCTCTACTAATTCTTCATTGAGCTTTTTAAGTCCTTCTTTGGTAACGAGGGTTTCATCGAGTATTGCGTCATCAGCAGCTTTAGCCATAGAAAAAGGTGGGAATGCTAAATTTCTGGCCAAGTGTACGCAAAATAACGCTTTGCAGCAACAAATTAGCAAAGAAATGGCTAATGAGTGGTTTCTGTCAGCAACTTAGGCCATTCCATAATAGGCAATTCCTCGGGATTTTCTTGGATTAAGGCCTCAATAATACGCTTAGCGAGCTGTACGTTGGTAATCAGTGGAATACCATGATCTGTAGCTATTCTTCGTATAAAGTATCCATCAGTCTGCTCTGCCCCTCTGGAGTGAGTTGGGATGTTGATAACGAGATCTACCCTCTTCTTTTCGAGGTATTCTCTGATATTTGGGCTTCTCGGTTCTGATACTTTGTTAAGCATCGCAGAAGGAATATTGCGAGATTCTAAGAACTCATGAGTGCGCTTGGTCGTAAAGAAGGAGAATCCTTTATCATGAAGAGCCTGAATAGAGCCGAGCATATCTACCTTATCTTCAAGGCGGCCTATAGTAAGTAAGATATTCTTTTTTGGAATGGTAAATCCAACAGCCATCATTGCAGTAAGCAATGCTTGTTCTGCGTTGTGACCAAAGCAGGCAACCTCTCCGGTGCTTGCCATCTCAACACCTAGTCGAGGGTCAGCTCCCTTAAGTCGGCTAAAGCTAAACTGTGCAGCCTTTACTCCAACGTGATCTAGGTCCAAGGTTTGATACTTCTTTTCGGATGACGCCTTACCAATGAGCGCTTGGGTAGCAAGTGTAATAAAGTTATGTCCAGTAACCTTGCTCGCAAATGGGAAGCTTCGGCTGGCACGCAAATTGCACTCAATGACTTTTAATTTATTATTCTTTGCAAGGAACTGAATATTATAAGGGCCAGAAATGTTGAGAGCTTTTCCAATAGCCTTTGAAATAGCTTTTACTCTTCGCAGTGTTTCAAGGTTTACGCGTTGAGGTGGTAACACAATCGTTGCATCTCCAGAGTGGACTCCCGCATTTTCAACATGTTCGGATATCGCGTAGATTAAGAGTTCACCATTTTGTGCAACGCCATCAAACTCAATTTCTTTTGCACCAACCTCAAACTTGGAAACAACAATAGGCGCCTCTTTATTAATGAATGCAGATTGTCCTACGTAAGCAGAGAGATCTTCATCGGAGTGCACTACCGCCATAGAGGCTCCAGATAATACATAACTTGGGCGCACGATGACGGGGTATCCTACTTCTTCAGAGAATGCGCGAGCTTCAGAAAGGTCTGTAAACTCTCTCCATTCTGGTTGGTCTATTTCCAGATTGTCGAGCATCGTACTAAATTTGTGGCGGTCTTCTGCGTTATCAATATTTTCTGGGGCAGTTCCAAGAATTGGAATGTTTACAGCTGCTAGCTTCGGTGCAAGTGAGTTTGGAATTTGTCCTCCCATCGAGACAACAACTCCGGCGGCAGATAGCACTTCGATAATATCGCGAACGCGCTCTTCACTGAGCTCATCAAAGAACAGAGCATCACATTCATCGTAGTCCGTACTTACGGTTTCAGGATTACTGTTAATCATTGCCACGTCGTATCCTTGCTTCTGTAATTCATGAGCAGCTTGCACGCAGCACCAATCAAACTCTACTGAGGACCCAATAGAGTATGGGCCACCTCCAAGTACTAGGATGCGATCTTTTTCTCCTGTAAATACTACGTCAGATTCTTGTCCATGATAGGTGAGGTAGAGGTAATTGGTTTGTGCAGGGAATTCACCAGCAAGAGTATCTACTTGCTTAACTACAGGAGTAACGCCTTGGCTCGTTCGAAGTGTTCGTATTGCCTCAGTTTCCTTTTCAGTCATCTTGGCAATAGAGCTATCGCTAAATCCTGCCATCTTTGCTTTTCTCATTAAATCAGCTTCTGGAAGCTCATTTGCTTCACTAATAGTTTTAGCAATCTTTGCACAATCATTAATACGCTCTAAAAACCACAGGTCTATTCCTGTGCCAATATTAATCTGCTGCGGAGTCCATGTTCCTTTAAGGGCTTCTGCAACTGCGAAGATTCTTCGTGGTGTCGGTCTTTTAACTTCTGCATCAATATCTTCAAATTCCATAGGAACAGGATAGAGTCCATCAGCTCCAATATTCAGCATGCGCATGGCTTTTTGTAGGGCTTCTTCAAATGTTCTTCCTAGAGCCATTACTTCTCCGACAGATTTCATTTCTGATGTTACTTGATCGGAGACAAACCGAAATTTCTGCAAATCCCACCGTGGAACTTTTACGGCAACGTAGTCGAGTGACGGCTCAAAGTCTGCACTGGTGACTTGAGTAATTGCGTTACGAAGTTCCGGTAAGCTGTAGCCCAAGGCAAGCTTGGCTGCCACAAATGCTAGTGGGTAACCCGTGGCCTTAGAGGCCAAGGCAGAGCTGCGGCTGAGTCGAGCGTTTACTTCTATCACACGGTACTTGCGAGACTTTGGATCCAAAGCATATTGAATATTACACTCTCCAATAATCTTTAGGTGTCGAATAACCGTTAGGGCAATAGACCTCAGCATTTGATATTCATAGTTATCGAGCGTTTGACTTGGGGCAACAACTATAGATTCACCAGTATGAATTCCAAGTGGGTCAACGTTTTCCATATTACAAACCGTGATGCAGTTATCGTATGCATCGCGGACAACCTCATACTCAATTTCTTTCCAGCCTGTTAGGTCCTCTTCTACAAGTACTTGATGTGATTCTACAAAAGCGACTTTGCAAATTTCAGAAAGCTCTTTTTCATTAGAAGCTCTACCACTTCCTTTTCCTCCCAAGGCAAAAGCTGCTCGAATAATTACAGGGTAACCAATCTCCGTACCTGCCTTGAGCACTTCATCCATAGACTCACAGGCAAAGCTTTTCGGAACATCGATATCGATAGAACGAAGCTCGGCATTAAAGGCAGCTCGATCTTCTGTTTTATTAATACTCTCTACACTTGTTCCAAGTACTTTCACGTTGTGCTTCTCTAAGATCCCAGCCTCATCCAAGGCAACTCCGCAGTTTAAGGCAGTCTGCCCTCCAAAAGAGAGGGCAATGGCATCAGGGTTCTCCTTTTCTATAATGCGTTCTACGAAGTTTGGAGTAACCGGTTCAAAATAGACACTGTCAGCTAGCCCCCAACTCGTCTGATTTGTAGCAATATTTGGGTTAATAAGGACGACACGTTTCCCTTCTTCTTTAAAGGCTTTAATGGCCTGACTTCCAGAGTAGTCAAACTCACCAGCTTCTCCAATCTTCAACGCACCAGACCCTAGAAGCAATATAGTGTTAATCCCTTCCAGACTTTTGGAAAAAGCATCTCCTTCCCCAGGGTGGGGACTAAGAGTGCCCTTGGTCTCGTCAGCGGTCATGTTCCGATGGAGACTACCCATAAAAAACTTTTAAGTCAAAGGCTCTACTGAACGAATTTCGACTTTATGCATATTTCTTGGTACGATCAGCTCCATGCACAAGGCCGTATGGATCATCGTCTTTCTTATTTCTGTCCCCACAGTAAGAGCAGGGGAGTGGGAGAAGCTCTCTACAGATCTTGAACTTCTGGAGAATGTTATTAGTGATGATGAGATGCAGATGCAACACCAGCAAGAAGATGCGCTTCTCGATGATAGTGCAGACCTATTTCCAGGATTAGAAGACGAGGATGAAGAGGTGGTGATTTCTGATGAGGAAGAGAAATTTCTGACTATACAAGTACGAGGTCTTCCTGTGGAACTTTGGGATGTACCGCTGGAGGAATGGTTTGCACCGTTTGTAGAAAAAGCAGCACAACTCAATTTGATTTCCGGGTATGGAGATGACGAAGGTAACCCGACAGGGGAGTTCGGTCCTGCAGATTTTGTTACCGTAGAGCAGCTTGCAAAGATGGCTGTCGTTGCTGCAGGTATAGATATCTATAACTGTGGAGATTCTATGCTGAACAAGAGTGCAGCTGGAAGATGGTCGCAGAAATATATTCAATGTGCTGAACATCATAACTGGGCTGTGTTTTCAGATGGAAGCATCAAAGTACATAAGCCAGCTCGCCGAGCAGAGGTAGCCGTTACAGTTATTCAGGCATTCTCCGTTCGCGTCTCTCCTGTTTCTGGAAGTATATTTGAGGATGTTGGAAGATCTACTCCTTATGGAAATGCCATCGAGACACTCTCTAAAAATGGAGTAGTGTCTGGATACACTGGAAGCAACGGAAACCCAACGGGATACTTTGGCCCGAGTGATCCTGTAAACAGAGCAGAGACTGCTAAAATATTCTCATTGTCGTCTCAAACGTATGGAGACCGTTAAACGTGGTGCCTGTCACCATGTCGCATATGTCTTTCGAGATTTGCTCCTTTAAAGTGGTGTGATGAGTATTGAAAGATAAGAGATCCTAAGATGATAAACATACCACCTGCTATGTGGTACCAATGTATAGCTTCACCTAGATAGAAATGTGCAAAGATTAAACTACCGATACTTATAAGTGGTAAAAAAAGAGAAACAGTATGCGCACTCATGTGTTCCATAGATTCATAAAATCCAAAAAGATAAATAAATCTAGAGAGGAATCCATATCCAACCAAGGCACCAATGAGTCCGATGGGGAATGTGGTGATTTCTTCAACAATTGGAAGCTGAACTAAAGGAGCTACCAGGAGGAAGAACATAATCGCCATGAGTCCACGACTAAAGAGAACAACTTCAGGGTGTAGCTTAGACAACTTCTTTTTAAAAGTAATACTACCCATGGCATAACTAAATGCACCACCTATGATCAGTAGATCTCCAGGAGATACTGTTAGTGGTCCACTAAACCCTCTAAGGGCTACTATCGTAATACCGAGGAACATACTCATCAGAGCAAGGACATCAGAGCGTTTTGTCTTTTCGTTTAAGAATATTCCTGCGTAGATAAACAGAAAGAAGCTTGAGCTACGGAGAAACAGTTCTGCGTTTACAGCGTCTGCTACATGCAAACCTGTAAACACAAGTAGTGGAGCGATAATACTATTGGTAATTCCTACAAAAATAAGAGAGGAGATATACTTCTTCTTTACAGAAAATAATTCCTCAATAAGTGGAAGGAACCCAAAAGAGAGGATCGTAAATATAAGTACTATCGACTCAGAAAGGAGAAGTAGCGTCAGTGGTGACAAGCTCGTACCAAGTTGTTTTGCAAAAGGAGTAGAGGTAGAACCAGCAATAATTGCTATCGACAGAGAGATCCATCCGATTGTAGAGGATCGGCTTTTACCAAATGTTCCAAAAATGGGTAGTGAGAGGCTGTTTATATTCATATTTGTTAGTTTTATTATACCATATTATCAATAATACGGCTATACCCTATATTCATCACTAAAATAGCGTATTCAGTAGAGATATCATGTTTGTATTAGCGTATTAACACGCAACTACAAACGACGGGGGATTAGCGTATAAGACAGCGAGAGTGTTAACAGAGACGCAGGAAGCAGCATCTGACGGTCAAATGACTGACCAATAATGAGATACTCCGCATTGGAAGTCAGAAGATACACTCCCATGTATCCAGCTAGTGCTATCAGCCCCCAAAGCACAGTTATCAAATATCGATTATCAACTGCAATTGTTCCTCGCTTTATTCCTATAAATACTCCAGTAAGAATACTAAGCAGTGCATACCAATAGATACCAAACGACCCCGTTACAAAGAGTGCCTTACTAAACGCAGGGATAGCTTCGAGGTTTAGGGTAAATGCGCTGTCGCTTGATCCATGAGGAGTGAGTGAGAGCTTTTTAACTATGGCGAATAACGGCCAAGAGAGCGAGAGCAGAACGCTGTATCCTATAGGATATCGCAGAGCTGCAATGGACCCACTCTTTCGTACTAGGATTACTGACATCACAATGACCCATGGGATATAGCAGAAAAACAGCCCATCGGATTTAGTCCACACAGCACTGCAGAGCATCAGGCCTGAGAGGAATAGAAACCTTGTGTCATCTTCCTTTCTGTATTCCAAGAGCGCCGAGAGACACACGAGCGCAAAGCCTATGAGTGTAATGTCTGCATATGACTGACCACTGTGTAATGTCAGCAAAGGTATTCCCATTATGAGTGCCATAACAATGAGCCCGTAAGACTTTCCTCGATGAGATAGAAGTACGTACAAAGCTCCAAGCAGAGAAAGTGTAAGGAGAAGATGAATACCATTAGCAGATTTATCGCTCCATCTAGGGCTAAACTCGTTTACCGTAATTTGAAGACTATGATATAAGAATGGGTACTGCGATTTACTAACTAACGTATCACTGTCATCGAATATGACTTCAGCCCTTTCATAAGAGACTTTCGACCGCATGTTCCAGTTTGTTGTGCTGTCATAGTGAAAGGTAGGCAGTAGTGTGTGCGATACTGCATACACTAGTGAACTTGCTAGAATAAAGCAGGAAACCACTGTAAAGATCAGCGGAACTTTTAGTGTAACTTCTGAAGAAGGAATAGGAGATTTCGTTTTATATAAGGGCTGAACTGAAATTAATAGTAGTGTTGCAATGAGCAGATTACTACCGATAATACTGAGTGCATTGAGTTCAATGCTCAACAGAGATAATACTGCTATCGCAAACACATTAATAAGCGCACCAAGAGGAAGGCTGAGTAACGCTTCTAACATATGCCCATGCGTCTTACGTAGTAATCGATGTGCAACTATCCATCCTTCTGCCAATAGTAGTAGAGTCATTAGTATCATTTTTGTGCTTGGTATAGGGCTGAACCGTCATTATAGGTTTCTAATAGATTGGCAGAAAACTCCTGTCCATCACAGCGAAGTACACTATCGTTGTAAGACCAGTCTATAGATCTGTGCACTACAATATGACTAGGTGTGCCTCCTGTAATAAGTACAGGGAATGCATGGTACTGAAGAAGTTTCTTTGCATATGTAGTTCCGGTATGACATAGATAGGCACTGCTAGCATCTTCTGCCAGTAGGTCTTTTGCAATTGCAGGTAAAGATCCTGCAGTGGCATACGTGTTATTTCTAAGCCACTCATTAGTATGTATCCAGCTGTAGTACAGTGCATCGAGAGAAAATCGTGCATGGCAAGCAAGTGCAACTATAATAATAAATGGGAATAGCAGGTGCTTCTTTTTTAGAATAAGTAGTAGCAGAACAGCAAGAAGCATAGCTATACCAATTACTGGAACCATTGGAATTCCAAGGACCCGTAGCCCTGGTAATCGGTGATACGAAGCTGGTGAATACGGCTGTATCATTGTTAGGTGCTTGGCTGCAGTGCTCAGTGTCTTTCCGGTAGTTGCATCGATAAATTCAATATCATGAAATATCGCACCTTGCTTACTATCACTAAAGAAAAATAGGCGAAATGAATTCTCTCCTATACTCCATTGCGGACTAATTGTTAGATCTATTGTAGCCTCCTGTTTTATACCAGCTGGTAGAATGGTTTGGATGGTATTAAACACACTAAATGCACCATCTTTTTTACGAAATGCTACAAAGACAGTAAGAGGTTCCTGCACTGAGTACGTTAGTTGCATAGCATCTCCTTTACCTTTTATATCTGCTTGAGCATTTGATACAGAATGAGAGATTACTTCTTCGATAGTGATATCCTCAGACAGAAGCTTTACAGGTACATCACCTGCAAGCGCTTGTGGAATGAGAATTAAGAGTGTGGTGAAGATCCACATAAGAAATATTTTAAGCTTGGTGCCGCAGACTGGACTCGAACCAGTACGACCATTTACGGTCAAGGGATTTTAAGTCCCTCGTGTCTACCATTCCACCACTGCGGCATTGATAAAAAAGATCAGATCTATTCTACTAAAGCTTGAGCTACGAATGAAGCTAAAACCTGTTTAGATCGGGAGCGCTGCAGGAGCTGGTCCTGTACTTGTTCGTATTTCTCGCTCACCTACTTGTAAGGCTATACCTGTCGTAGGGTCTACTTCTTGAGCAGTAAGAATCAATCGTCGTAAGGTGGTACCCACTGGGGTACAGGTCATAAGTGTAGCAACGCGCTTATTAGAGGGCTGATCGAGTACATCTACATTACTTGGCTTCACTTCTTTCTTTCCCTGGACTACGTATCGGTGTTTATCTCCTCCATAGTACACCCAGTATTCATCACCGACATTGAGCTCATGCAGTCTTGCAAAGACTGTTTTGTATTTTCCATCTGCCCATGGGTAATAGGAGCTATGACCAGTGACAAAGAAGTTTCCAGCTTGTCCCGGACGAGCTGTTCCTGGGTAGTGAACAACACCATGCTTAAGAGCATCTTGAATATCGGTTTCTACCCCTTCCCAGTCTTCTTTGAGAAGGCTGCTATATGACGGAGTAACCAAAGGAATGTTTAGTCCCAAACGAGGAACAATAATACGGTTTTCCGGAGGTCCTACTGTAGGAAGATAGCTAAGCAAATCCCCTTCTTCGCGACCAGCAACTGCAAGCATCGGACTCTTGAGAAGCTTTTCTTTTAGAGCATTATCTACTTCTGATACATTTCCATGAAGTGAAGACACTCTCTCTACGGGGTCAAGATACGGAGAGATGATCTGGAAGAAGCTCTGGTAGTTTAGGGAGACGAACAGTGCTACAAAGATACTGGCGAAGGTTCCACCAAATCGTACGACGTCTAGTGCAAAGAGAGACCCGCGACTATATTCCTTTGCAGGCTTATCTTTGCGCATTACCCATACAGGTTGAGCGAGGAATCCCCAGATTCCATCAAGTCCGCCAGCAAAGACTTTCTTTATATCTTTTACATGAAATTTAAAGCCATGGTAACTATGTACATACTGGCTCCTTCCTTCTGTGACAATGTTCTTTGTTGTCCCTATCAAGTTCCCACGTACACCTTTAAGTACAGACACCACTTGTTCTGAGCTTATAGAGTTCTTTTCTGTCTTACGAGTTTCTTGTACTAGCTCATCTGCATCAGTGACTTCCCATTGAGCAGCTTTCTTCATAGCAGGCTGCACTCTTGATACCCTGGGAGCTTCTTCTTCTTGGTTTGAATTCATATGAATATGACCAGATTCATCCACATGTGCTTTGCGATCTTCATCTTCGTCGTCTTGCCAGTCTTGATGGGGTTGTAGAGGAATCCTCTTATTGTAGCAGAAAATACGAGTTTTTTACAGTCTCAGGAGCGTTATTTTACCATAGTTTACTATTTTTGCACCTTATCTATTATCACACCACCACCTACAATTTCTTCACCGCGATACAACACAATAGACTGACCAGCTGCAATTCCCCTTAAGCCCTTACTAAAGAGGAAATCTAGGGTATCACCATTGTGCTCTAGTATCCCGTCGTGCTTCTCTCCAAGGGAGTGGATTCGCGCTTGGAATTCGTTCTTCTGATTCTTTGGTGGAACCCATGAGACCCACCGGAGATCACTTGCCCTAAGCTCCTTTTTAAGATCAGCCCCATTTGGAGCCACATAGACAGTGTTAGTCTCTGGTTCTTTTCGCACGACATGGAGAGGGATTTTTAACCCTCCAATGCCAAGTCCCTTTCGCTGCCCAATAGTATAAAACGGAATTCCTTTATGTTGGCCTACAACTGTCTCATCTTCCAGTTTAATTTCTCCGGGTTCTGAGTCTGTGATATAACGCTTGAGGAATTCTTCTGGCTCTTTTTCTGGAAAGAAGCACAGATCCTGACTTTCGCGATAACTCGTATCATCATAGGGAATGCCATATTTTACTGCGAGATCAAACACTTCTGATTTATGCAATCCTCCGAGAGGAAACATGACCTTGCTGAGTTGATCTTGATGTAAACCATAGAGGTAGTAGCTCTGGTCTTTCGTTCTATCAATAGACTCAAGAAGGAGATGCTGTACAGATCCATTAGTATTTTTCTCCTCAGCGACTCGTGCATAATGCCCTGTTGCAAGCTTGTCACATCCAAGACTGTCGGCAAGTTCAAGGAGCCTCCCAAACTTCACAGATCTATTGCATCCGATACAAGGGTTTGGTGTACTGCCTTCTCGGTATCCTTTGAGGAATGGATCGACAACATCTTTCTTAAATTCATCCTCCAGATCGAGTATCTGTAATTCTATATCAAGATCCTTTGCAACTTGATTTGCACGCGCAATTGTCTGCGCATTGCAGCACTTACTTGGCAGGATTTGAGCTAGAGGTGGAGCCAAAGGGTCTGTCCACAGTGTAAACCGAACACCTATGACTTCATGGCCTTCCTCTTTGAGCTTATGTGCTACTACTGAGGAGTCGATACCACCGGACATCGCAACAAGTATCTTCATATGGTTATTGTACGGTTATCGCCTTTAAAATCACTTAAAAAGCCGCTAGAGTATCTTCGATGAAAGCATTACTTTCAAAACTATTCGGCAAAAGCTCTAAGGAGCTGCATTTCTCCTACGAAGAGAAGAAGTACTCATTTGGAGTAAAGGTGCTTGTAGCCTTACTAACTCTTGTTATTTTAATGCTCTCAGAGAGGGCTATTGCAGACTTACAAGATGGCATTCCTCGTATTGACTATCCAAACTACTACGATCTACAGGAAAACAGAGATGTGCAAGTATATCGAAACAACACCTTAAATCCTCTGTATCAAAAGATGCGTGAACTAGAGATGAGAAATCGAGAAGTGCGCTCCGAATACGATACAAGTCTTCTCGAAAAAATTGCTGATGAAAATACAAGACTCTATGGAGATCAAGATACAGTACGTGGAGACGTAGGTGATACACAGAAAAAGCTATCTGCAGTTCAGGCGGAAATTGAAGATGCAGAAGATGAACTGGAAAGATTGCAGGTTCTTGCGCACCAAGCAGAGGCACCACTTCGTAAGGATTACATTGCTCGTATACGTATTCGCCAGCTCAAAGTATTCCTTTGGGAGGCAATCTTCTGGGTGCCGTTCTTCTTTATCACTCTTTGGTGGTACAGCAGATCCAAGCGAAAAGATTCTCGATGGGAAATTATTTCTATAGCAGCACTTATTGCTTCTAGTCTGATTAGTTTCCAGTCATTTTCTATTTTCCTATGGAGCTGGATTCCCCGCGAGTTATTACAGAAGCTATGGGAAATATTACAAGCAACACTACTGACACGCATCGTTGGATATTATCTCATGATGGCTGTGATAGTCCTTCTCCTTGGTGGACTGATTGTCTCTGTGCACCGAAGAGCTACGGACCCTGTGCGTGGAGGAAAGAAAAAGATTCGAAACAAGCAATGTCCTACTTGTAGCTACCCTCTAAGTCTTAGTGAAGACTTCTGTGGAGGATGCGCTAAGCAACTACAAGATAAGTGTGGCTCATGCGGTAAGCAGTCCTACACGTGGTCTGCTGTGTGTGAGCACTGCGGTAAATAGCTTCATTATGATTGATAAACTTCGTATCCTTGCGGCCGAATATGATGCTTTGCAGAAGAAAATGATCGAACCTGAGGTTCTGTCTGACCCTAAACAAATTGCAAAGATCGGAAAACGGATGAAGGACCTTGAGCCACTTCTAGGAATGATCAAGCAGTACGATGAAGCGCAGGCAGCAATAGAGTTTCTACAGGAGGCAGGTGATGACCCAGAAATGAAAGAGATGGCAGAGGAAGAAGCACAGATCGCACGCAAGCGTATGCCAGAGCTCGAAGAGGAGATGAAGCTGTTCTTAATTCCTAAAGATCCTGATGATGACCGATCGGTTATTTTAGAAATAAGAGCAGGAACAGGAGGTGATGAGGCGGCACTCTTTGCAGGAGAATTACTTCGGTTGTATTTGAGATTTGCAGAAGAGCAAAAATGGACTACAGAACTGATGGATAAAAAAGATGCAGAGAGTGGGGGACTGAAAGAAGCAGTCTTTAAGATAGACGGAGTAGGTGCATATGGAATGTTAAAATTTGAGTCTGGTGTGCACCGTGTGCAACGCATTCCTGCGACAGAAAACAAAGGACGTGTACATACAAGTGCTGCATCTGTTGCGATCTTGCCGGAGGCTGAGGAAGTGGATATTCAGATAAAAGATGAAGATATTCGTGTAGATATCTTCCGCTCGTCAGGTCCTGGTGGCCAGTCTGTAAACACCACAGACTCTGCTGTGCGACTGACGTACATCCCGCTCGATATCACAGTGACGTGTCAGGATGAAAAGTCTCAGTTGAAAAACAAGAACAAAGCCATGGGAGTTCTTCGCTCTAGGCTTTATGCAGCAGAGCAGGAGCGACTCGCAAAAGAAAGAGGGGATATGCGTCTTGGACAAATTGGTTCTGGGGACAGGTCAGAAAAAATCCGTACGTATAACTTTCCACAAGATCGCGTAACAGATCATAGAATTGGACAAAGTTTTAACAATCTTCCAGGGATCATGGAGGGTGATATATTGCAAATTATCGAATCATTACAGCAGCAGGATCAGCTAGAGAAACTGGCCTCAGTAGGGGCTTAAGCTAAAATTAGACATATTTATAAATTATGGTAATATAGCCGCATACATTTGCAGTACGACTGCACAATTGTTCCTTGTTTTTATAGGAGACTAGCGATGAGATTATACGAGGCCATCTTACAGCTCTGTGAATCCGACAGAGATGTATTGAAGAAAGTGTATGCATTACACAGTGAGTTGATTATCACTCGCTTGATAATGTTTATCATTGGCATCATCGGATTTACACTATTGCTCTTTGGGTTTTTCCCAAGTGAACGATACTCATTCGGATGCATGATCACTGGCACAGTCATACTGTCCATCTTGTGGATCATCTATCTACTTCAGTGCATTGCATTCTGGATACGATCCAAATTTCTTCTAAAGCGGCATCCAGATTTATACGGTGCCATATATCGACTGCGCCAAATACGGCCAGGATCGCTTCCCCTTTTTTAAAGGGTTACTCCAATGTAAAAGCAAGAAAACCCGCCGTCCGTGCGGGTTTTTTCTATGCAATATCTTTCTTATCTGTTCCAAGTACGTCTTCTATTGCTTGTGACTTTGATGGTCCGCTGATTTCTGCTGCTACGCGAACCTCAGGAAGCTTATGCAAGAAGAACATCGGGAGGAAGCTAGAGAGGATGGCAATCCACAATACCTTATCTAGTCCTGCATAGTTTGCAGCTGCATCACCTATTGCCTGATGCACATCGAAGAAGTTTAAGAGCCATGCACCTCCAAGGTCTGAGATCGCAAGACCAATGTTCATAATAGATGCAAGAATCGCAAACATAGTTGCCTCTATTCCTTTAGGGCAAAGCCTAGTAGCAAGGACTAGTAGTGGCAAGAAGGCAATCTCTGTAAGAGGAGCTGAGATAAATGTATCGGCGAGAGCAAAGAACCGAGGACTCATTCCTACGTATTCATACCATCCATAGACAAGGCCAATAGTTGGCATGCTGAGAATGACACTCGCAATAATAATCCAGAAAAAAAGCTTTCGTAGGCTGACACTTAGTAAAAACTTTCTAAATAGCAGCACTCCGACAATACTCATTCCATGAGAGATGACGCTGAGTCTTCCAAAGAATTCAGCATCAAAGCCAAGCTCATCAATCATAAAGTACGAAAGTCCTCCGCCACTACTTGGTGTCGCTCTCCAGATAAAGATGAAGAGTATTGCCCAGAGTAGATCTCTTGTCATTGCACCCTTTAGTTTTCGCCATGTTTCTTTAAGTGAGAACTTCACTACTTCTGTTACTTCTTCAGTAATAATTAGTGCAAGAGCACTCGTAAGAAGTGGCAATGTTCCCGTTATAAAGAATACATTTCTCGGCCCAATAGCTTCGACAAGAATACCCGCTAGATACGCTACAGATAGGGCTCCAACCATTATCGATGCCCTGCAAATACTCTGCAGTTTTCCGGCATGTGCTTGGCTTCTACTTTTCTCCGCAACGATTCCATCAACAATTACATCAGCCAAGGCAAACCCCATTCCAGAAATGAATAGAGCGATCATTACGGTGTGAAACGAATCGACCCATGTTGCCATAGAAAAATATCCTGCAGACCCCATAAGACCTGCGAGGAACAAGTAAGGCTTTCTTCTGTATCCCCAAATAGGCTGTCGATCTGAGAAGAATCCATAGAGCGGCTTAATGCTCCACGGGATTATCGCAATAGATCCAAGAAGTGAAACTTGTGCAGGTGTAAGGAGGAGATCGTCCTTGTAGTAGAACGTCGTTGCTACAGAAGCGATACCAGTGGCACCTGCAATAAAGTAGACGAACGGGATCAGAATTCTTGAATAGTCTCTTTTCATACAGAGATACTACCCCTTTCGAACCTCTTCTATCAAACGGATCCTCTGATCTATCACTTCCTGCGTCCCGATATCATTACGAAATCGCACAGGGCCTTCTACCTGCTTACAGAGCTTCTGTGCTATGGCTTCTGCTTCTGCGATACTATCTCCTATACCGACGATCCCTGCAGTGCGAGAGCCTCCTAGGGTTAGCGTACCATCACTTTCTGATACATCTCCAAGGAAGATGCGTGCATTATCACCAACATCTGGCAGTGTTACAGCTTCACCTTTATTGTCTTTACTCTCCGGGTAACTTTCTGGAGTGATGTACTTACAGACCGTTGCTTTATTGGCGAACGTGACCATGTCTTCGCTGAGTTCCTCGTTTATGATTCCTTGGCAGATATCGACAAAGTCAGACTCCAGTAGGGGCAAGATATTGAGCGCCTCTGGGTCACCAAATCTCGCATTGTATTCGATAAGCTGAATCCCCTTTTTTGTCGCAATAAATCCTCCGTACAAAATTCCTTTAAATGGACTTCCGCATTCATCTAGTAACGCTTTTGCTGTCTGCTTGTTAAGTAGTGAAGCAGCTTCAAGATCACTAGCATTTAGGAAGGGTAGGGAATGGTTACTATCTGAGTACGTCCCCATTCCTCCTGTATTTGGTCCCGTGTCTCCTTCATAGGCTCGCTTATGGTCTTGGACAGCAGGCATATCGATGACCTGTGTACCTGAAACAAAACTCAGCAAACTAAATTCTACACCAATCAACTTCTCTTCTATGACTACACGCCCACACTCTTCTATGCACTCGATAGCGTACGCGACACCTTCATCAATAGAGTGCACGTGTTCGCCACTGACTTTTACACCTTTTCCTCCTTTGAGCGCATCGTACTTTACTACGTAGTTTCCCTCGAGCTCATCGAGAAATGATCGAATAGAAGTATCATCTGTTTCTGTAAAGACTTTGTATGCAGGTGACGCGTCTATGCCGTGCTTGGTAAGTAAGTCTCTGGTAAATCCTTTACTGGCCTCTACTTGAGCAAGAGCTTTTTTAGGTGCTACAGAGGCGATGCCAATATCTTCTAACGCATCGGTGAGCCCTGCTCCTATAGGGTCATCAGGTGCAACGAATGCAAAGTCTGGTTGTACTTTTTTGGCAATATCAAGTACTGCATCAAAATCCATCAAGTCGGCAACAAACTGCTCAGACGCAAGTGCTGCAATGCCAGGATTCTTTGCAGGAACGATCGAAACTATTTCTGGATTCTGAGGACTGCGCGCAAGAGCATCTGCAATTGCGTGACCGCGAGCGGCAAGTGATGTGAGGAGAATCTTCATCTGCCTAGATCATATCAAAAAAACCCGACCAATGAAGGCCGGGTTGAGATCTTTCTTTAGTTCTTTCTACTAGTTCCAAGTACCAATGCTACGACAGCGACGCCGCAGTGGACGTATGTTTCCATATCTGAGGCAGAAAATAGCCCAAGAATGTCACCACCCAAGAATCCTAGAATGGCGATAGCAGCGTAAACAACGGCTACGAGAAGAAGGAAAAATCGCTCTTTAGAACTGCTTGCAGCCCAAAGGCCAATAATACCAGTAGCGATGTAGAGCAAGTTTTGATTCATCTCTCCATCAAATACCCAGACGCTTCCCATGAAGAATCCGGCGATACCAAGAAGAGTAAATGCAACTCCAAGGAGTTGAGTGATAGGTCGTACAAGTGATTTCATTAAAGTAGTTGGAAGGAATTATTGGCAATATAGTACCACCAACTTACACAAGACTCATAGTCTTACTTCCGTCACCATCTTCATCGTAATCCTTTTTGTTGCCGGTATCACGAGAATCATTGCGACTACAGCCAAGTTCTTTAAGCAGTTTTGGAGTAACTTCTGGAGTGGGGTACTTCTTAGTAAAGCATCCTTCAGAAAATTTCTTAATCTTCTTGTTACCATAGGTAATAGCTTTGTGGAGATCTTCAATCTTGCTGTAGAAGAGACCATCAGCTCCGATAAACTTTCGAATTTCTTCGATGTCTTTGCTTCCAGCGATCAGTTCAGATTCTGTAGGAAGGTCGATACCATATGGGTCAGGTCCAATGATTGGAGGAGACGCAGAAGCGAAGTACACCTTCTTAGCCCCTGCCTCTCGTACGAGTTCTACGATCTTCTTACTCGTGTTTCCTCGAACAATAGAGTCATCAACTAGCAAAACATTCTTCCCTTTAAATTCTAGAGAGATTGGGTGAAGCTTAAATTTAAGACTGCGTTTTCGCATCTTTTGACCAGGCATGATAAATGTTCGACCAATGTATCTGTTCTTCACAAATCCTTCTCGGTAACGAGCTTTTACTTTATCAGCGAGACCTGTTGCAGATGCGCGACCTGTATCAGGGATAGGAATAACGGAATCGATCTTGATTCCAGCTTTGTTTATTTGGTCTGCGAGATATTCTCCCATGCGTACACGAGCCTTGTAGACGTTTACACCATCTAAAGTAGAGTCTGGGGCTGCAAGGTATACCCACTCAAAAATACACGGGTTAAGTTTTCCTTCTTTAACAATTTTGCTGTGCAACTTATTCTTTTTATCAATATAAATAACTTCACCAGGCTCGACGTCTCGAACAAATTCAAACTCAAGACCATAGAACGCACTGCTTTCTGAAGCGAGAATATATTCTTCTTTCATACCGTACTTTCTTTTTCCGAGACAGAGCGGCCTAATTCCATGAGGGTCTCTAAAGCCAACAATTCCGTGTCCTCCAATGAGAGCTACAGCAGAGTATGAACCTTTGCACTTTTTAAATACGGTCTTCATTGCAGCAAATACATGTTCTTCAGTAAGTTTTTTTGGTTTCTGGTTTCCGAGGGCAACTGCAAAAATATTGAGGAGGATCTCGGAGTCTGCCGAAGTGTTTAAGTGTCTGTAGTGTTTTTCGAGGAGTTCTTTTCCGAGCTCTTTATAGTTTGTGAGGTTTCCATTGTGCGCAAGTGCAATTCCAAACGGGCTATTTACAAAGAATGGTTGTGCTTCAAATTCACTGCTACAACCTGCAGTTGGATACCGCACATGACCAATACCCATAGGGCCTTTAAGTCGAGCAAGTGACTTTGTATGAAAGACATCGCGCACCATCCCTTTTGCTTTCTTGAGGTGGAATTGGTTGTTGTACGTCATGATACCCGCTGCATCCTGTCCCCTATGTTGCAGTAGCATGAGTCCATCGTAGAGATCTTGAATCACATCTTGGAAACCGGAGATCGCTAAAATTCCACACATATTAGAGAGTGAGAAGTAGGTTTAAGCAGGCTCGACAGAAATTTTTCTGAGGAGGCCGAATTTGCGGCGGAAGGTCGTTTTCCACGGAGTTATTCTATAGATATTTTTTTATATCGCAAGCGATTATCTGATGGCCATTTGCCGTTCTTTGGCTGTTACGCAGTTTCTAATGAGGCTAGCGACGGTCATAGGCCCTACTCCACCCGGTACTGGAGAGATGGCTGAGACCTTGGATTCAAGGCCTTCAAAGTCCGTGTCACCACTTAAGCCCTCGTCTGTTCTATGGATACCGACGTCTACGACAACTGCTCCATCTTTCACCATATCTGCCGTGATCATTTTTGGTTTTCCGACAGCAGCGATAACAATATCAGCTTGTTTAATCTGCTCAGCGAGATCTGCAGTTTTGCTGTGGCAAATAGTCACGGTTGCATTGCGATTGAGAAGCATAATAGCCACAGGTTTTCCTACAGTGTTACTACGTCCAACAACTACGGCGTGCTTACCTGCAATTTCAATATCAAAATGCTCTAGTAGTCTGATAATTCCAGAAGGGGTAGCTGGTGGAAGATGCTCAAAGTCTTTAGAGAGAAATACTTTTCCTAGGTTGTAGGCACCAAATCCATCAATGTCTTTCATGGGATCTATTGCCTTAATTATATCTGGCTCGTGTGATTTAAGATGAGCGGGCAATGGGAGTTGCACAAAAAATCCAGTGACATCGCTGTCATTATTCAAACCATCTATCACTTCCATCAATTCTTCGATTGTAATATTTTCATCTAAATGCCGGTGCTCATGTCGCATGCCAACACTGTCACAGCTCTTTACCTTTTGCTTAATGTAGCTGGCACTAGCAGGGTCGTTACCTACTTGAACAACGGTGAGCTTTGGGTCGAGTGTTTCGACAAGTGGTTTTAGAAAATCAAGCAGGGCTTTGCTGGCTATTTTGCCGTCGAGAATCAGGGGTGACATAATACTAGTTTAGCCTACCTTCACCGTACTTTCCTCCGAAATTTCACCAAAGTGTTCTTGGTACTGTCGTAAGACAAAGTCTGCTGTCATTTTCTTGCTTCCGGACGTATCAACAAAGATCACATTTGGATCTTCTATAGACTTGTAGTTTTCATAAACGCGTCGCTGAAAGTTCTCCATCTCAAATTGATCGCGCATCTTTCGTCGCTGTAATCGTTCCATACACACATCAAATGGAGGAAGTGTGATGAACGTAATATCAGGTTTAGGAAATTTGGCATTAATCGATTCTAACCATTCTTTATCAATTCCTTGAGCAGCCCCGTACACAATTGTCGAAAGGCAGTAGCGATCACTGACAATTGTTTGGCCTTTTCGAAGGGCAGGCTCCAGTACTGTACTGACATGATTAGCCCTATCTGCGCAGAAAAGTAGTTGTGTAGCGTCTGGTGAGGGCATTGTATCGTGTAGCAACATACCCCGAACCTCTTGACCAATTTTTGAATCTGTGGGCTCTGCAGTCTGCAGGACCTTTTTGCCACTTTTCCGCAAGGATTCGACCAAAAAGGCACATTGGCGTGTAGTTCCAGATCCATCCGGGCCGTCGAAAACGATAAACTTTCCGTCCATAGAGTTAACGGAGTATACCACGGGTACGTCTAAACCTTCAAAAAATGCCTTAAATATGCTATAATCAGATGATACCCCTTAAATTTATGGGTCCGCTCGATTTAATTAGGCATCCGCTGATATTCACCGGCATCACCCTACCAGAGTTCATTCGCTGGTACTTCTGGGAACAACCAAGCCGTATCTTGCGTGTGTACTTTGAGTACTTGCGAGCGTTTGTGGAAATATTTTCATTTATCTTCCTTGTGCGCACCTTAATTGCTCCTTGGAGACAGATAGCAGACCCGTATCAAAAAAGAGGGTTTAACCTAAGTCAGTTTTCTCAAACCCTTACACTAAACGTTGTTAGTAGGATTATTGGACTGATATTCAGATCGGTAACACTAATCTTTGGATTAGCGGCAACCGTCGCGCTTACTGTTTTCTTTGCTGCGTTCTATATGGCTTGGCTTTCGTTCCCCATTGTATTTTGGGTTGGTCTTACTTATGTATTTAGTGCTGCGTTTTAATTCATGCAAGTTCAATTTGATCCAACGGCTACAAGAGCGTTCTCAGCAAGAGTGCTGCGCCGCTTTATAGAAGGGCCTATTGCTATATTGCTTTTGGTACTTGTTGTGGGAGTTGTGCTATTTGAAGATTATCGAGAGCACACATTAAATCACTTTATCGTTGGTATTTCACTTCTTGCATTCGCCTACATTGTTACGCAGAGCTTCATCACCGATATGCTAGAGAATGATAATCGAAAAGCTCTCAGTAAGAAAAACGCTGCATGTCTTTTGACGTTTCATGTACTGCGTAGACTGTCGAACAAAGCAGACACTACGTATGAACTCTTAGAGGCTGCTATTAAAACTGAGAGAGGAAAGTTTATCCTCAATGAAATGGGACTCGATAAAGAGCGTCTTATAGAAGTTGCTAAACCAGAACTTGAAAAAGAGAAGATTGTTCCATTCCTCGGTGAGGCTGCAGCGAACATGAATCGCTTTGGTGTGAGGAAGATGGGGGCAGGTGTAATCTTGTTTACATTATTCCAGCGCGAAGGACCTCTAGAGCAACTCATGAACTCCCTCGATCTTTCTATCGCAGATATGGAGATGATTGTGAAGTGGGAACACTACCACGCAGCAGTGTGGCACAAAGATAAAGTCCTAAGTCCTGCAGGTCTTACAAAGACGTTCGGAGGAATGGGGCGAAAGTGGGTGACAGGATTTAATGATATTCTCGATAGTATTACAGAAGACATCAGCCAGAATATTCTGTATCGCGGAGAGCACAAGGTAACCATTCACTTAGATAAGCTGAAGGATGCTATGCACATTCTTACACGCTCATCTCAGCACAACGTTATTATCACCGGTGATGATGGATCTGGTAAGAAGACGTTTGTAGATAACATTGCCTATCAGCTTAGACTTCAAGAGAGCCAAAAGGGATATGCCTACACACGCGTGCTTACTCTTAAGGCACAAGACCTACTATCTGGTGAGCATGATCCGGACACTGTGCTCTTGCAAGCCCTAAAGAGAGCCAATAAACAGGGGCACTTTATATTGGTATTAGAGAACATTGGGCTATTCCTCCAGTCGAGCGATGCAAAGATTGCAGGAGTACTTAGTAAGTTCCTTCAGACAAAAAACATTAATGTTATTGGTATTGCAGACACCAAGGACTATCACAAGTACATCAAAACAAACCCTGCTCTCGAGACACAGTTTGAAGTGATCTCTCTAGAGCCAACAGTGTTTGCAGACACGATGTCTGTACTTATGGAGGAGTACTTTAATATCGAAGAACGTCAGCACACACACGTCACTTATAAAGCACTCAAGGGAATTATTGACCTTGCAGATCGCTATGTAAACAAAGGAGCCTTCCCAGGTAAAGCGATCGACCTCCTCTACGACGCAGTCGCAAATGCTAAGGAAGCAAAGGCTGAGTTTGTCACAGAGGATAATGTTCGTGAGATGATCTCTCTACGAGCGCACATGGATATCACAGGATCAGATGACAAGCAGAAAGAAGTCTTAAGAAACCTCGAGCAAGAAATGGCAAAAGAAGTTATCGGTCAGCGTGACGCACTCACCTCTATTTCTAATGCGCTCAAGAGAGCGAGTGCAGATATTACCAATCGCAAGAAGCCAATAGGAACATTCTTATTCCTAGGTCCTACCGGTGTAGGTAAAACACAGACTGCGAAGACGCTTGCGAAGAACTACTTTGGATCTTCAGAAAATATGATCCGTATGGATATGAATGAATACGGAAACGAAGATAGTGTGAGCATGGTTATCGGATCTACTGATCCTCGTTATCCATCAGAAGGATTCCTCACCCGTGCCGTTCAGGACAAGCCATTCTCTCTTATCTTGCTCGATGAGATTGAAAAGGCAGATAAGAAAGTGCTGAACCTCTTCCTGCAGATTCTTGATGAAGGTCACTTGATCGATGGGCAAGGAGTAAAGACTGATTTCCGTAATTCAATTATCATTGCCACATCTAATGCTGGTGCTCAGTTTATTGTCGAGTTCCTCAGAGAACATCCAGATCCAGATGCCGATACATTCAAAAAGACATTGCTTGATGAGCTGATTAAGTCTGGAAAATATTCTCCAGAGTTCTTAAACCGTTTCGATGACGTCATCTTGTACCAACCTCTATCTGTAGAAGAGACTGTACAGGTAGCCTCTCTTATGATTGGTTCAATTATCAAAGAACTTGAAGAGGGTAAGGGTATTGTCATTCAGATTGATGACGATGCAGTCGCAGCTATAGCCAAAAAAGGGCACTCCATAGAGTTTGGTGCTCGTGAAATGAAACGTGCTATCACCGATACTCTAGAGACATACGTAGCGGATTATGTGCTAAATAACGACGTACAGCGTGGAGCTGTATTAAAGATTTCTAAAGATGATTTGAAGCTCTAGTTTGAAACTTTGAACATCCCCATCATTCCATTACTGAGGTGTTCTGCTATATGGCAATGGAACATCCATTCTCCTGGATTTGAGATATCGAAAAGAATATCAACTTCGTGTCCGATAGGAACAAGGGTCGTATCTTTCCACACAAGATTGGTGTTAGGTACTCCGTTATCTGAGAGCACTAAGAACCGCTGACCATGGAAGTGAATCGGGTGCTGCATAGGATGTGCACTGTCTTCTTCGTTGATAATGCGCACTTTTACAACGTCTCCTACTTTGAATTTCCACATGAAGTCCATATTGGCTTTACCAGTTTCTCCATCTACTAGCTTCCACTGGAAGTCCTCGCTGGCCATAGTGGTATTCATCATTGGCATTGTATCTTCCCATTCTATTCCGGTTTCATCGTGATGCATCATCATACCTTCATGCATCATGCCCATACGATCATCAAGTTCTATGGTGAGTCGAAGGGTCTTATCTACAGGCCGATCAAACTCCGCTCTAAAGGCGTCGATATCTGCAATGACATCATCGTAAGATCTGATCTCATTGAATGCTTCTGCATAGGATTCGTAGACCTTTTCTTCTGTAATAGAGAAGTCTCCAAGAGAAAATTCTGCAAGAGGGCTGGTATGCATCAGTTTGTAGTCACCAGCTTCTTCAAACAACGCTTCTACAATATAGCGTTCAGCTGGAGCGATAGTTACAGCGTCTACAAAGCTATCGCGTTCATACCGCCCGACATCAGAGCCGACAAGTTTAAGTTTGGCACCTGGGATATGGAGACGGAATGTTCGGGTATTAGCGACGTTGGTGAAGTAAAACCGTACGACAGACCCCTTAGAAAACGTCTGATCGTAGTGTGTATCTCCATTGATAAGCATCTGGTTTCCAAATCGTCCCATTAACGCAAAGTTTGGATGATCTTTTCCATAGGGAACATTCTCTCCATTTTCATCCAAGAACAGATCGTCAAGGACGATAACTTCTTCTGCGTTTACAGGATTATATTCTGTCTCGTCATCGGGTTTTACAAACAGGTTTCCATAGAGACCCATGTCTTGTTGTATATCCTCTCGCACATGTGGGTGGTACCAGTAGATACCTTCATCAGGGAATTTTACAGTGTAGCGATGCGAGCCTCCTGGGAGAGTGACATCCATAGTCACATCCGGGACACCGTCACTTTTGTTATCAAGTCGCAGTCCGTGCCAGTGAATCGTAGTCTCATAATCAATATGGTTAGTACTGTCGATTGTTATTGTCGCTCCTTGAGGAGCTTTGATCATAGGACCGGGAATTTGGCCGTTGTATCCATACATCTTGAATGTTTTCCCATTGATCGTCTTAGAGACGATAGTAGGATCTATGCGTATCTGATCTCCATCAGAAACTTCAAGAACTTCCGAGGGTTGTGCCTCAGGAAAATTCTGACCTTGGCATCCTGCAAGAAGTACTGCACTAAGAATTAGGATTCTCTTCATTACGAGGCTTTGTTACAAGCGGTATTTCCACATCCACATCCACCACGTTTAGGCGCGTTTGGTTTTTGAGCGATGTTGCAACTACAACCACTTCCTTCGCATGTCTTTGGTTCTTCGTTGGCAGCAGGCTTAGAGAGCTCTCGCATCATTTCCATGTGTTCTTCAGGTGTTTGCTTTCGCAATTCTTCTACAGAGATATCCATGTATTCAGCCATATTGATTTCACTTTGCGAGGCATCAGCAGGATGAGCTGTATCTGAGCCAGCTGTATGGCTGCACGCTGCGAGAAGTAGGGAGAGGAGGAGTAGACGTTTCATGAGATTAGGGGTTATTCAATAATAATAGTTCCTTGCATGTCACCGTGACCTGCGCCACATTGTACATTGCAGAAGAAATCAAATGTACCAACTTTGTCTGTAGGAATCTTAACGAGTTTCATTTCACCCTGAGCCATGCTTTCTTTTATCCCAAGACCAGGAATTGCTACTCCATGGTTTCCTTGTATGCCCATAAGGTGAAGGGAAACATTTTCTCCTTTCTTGAGTCGAATGGTACTAGGCTCAAATTTCCAGTCACTGGTATGCAGCATAATTGTGCGCCCTTTTGTATCTTCTTGAATAGTGGGCGCATGGTTAGAAGGCGCGTTTGAGTTACTATTCAAAAATTTAGGACCAACAATTATTACAAGAGCAACAACTGCGAGGGCGGGTAGTGCTTGTTTAAGTTCAGAGTTCATATATAGGGGTAGTGGGTAGGGGTAGTGTAATCCTCTGCAAATTCTCTGTCAAAACATATCAAATACACCATTTCTAAATGGCTCCGCAAAGCCAAAAGCAGCTCTTAGAGCCTTGATTTATTTACGCGAATATGTAAGCGTGATACTTAGTCAATTCACAGGCCTTAACCATTCAACGGAGGAAGAACAATGAACGAAACGATGGGGATCATCATTGGTGTGATGATCTACACTTATACCGGATTCCTTAAGGCACAGTTCCTTAGGGGCATCAGGAGACAGAGTGACCAAAGCCAACAGAACTGATCAGTATCTTCGGGTCCGAAGATACAAGACTAAGAACCCGGTGACGACATACTGTCGCCGGGTTTTTCTTAGCCAAAAGCAGCTCTTACTTCCTTGATAAATATATAAAATCACGCAATATAGTAGGCAGTTAGTCTACTAGTCTCACTGTTACAGAAGGAGCTTCTCAAATGATTAGCTCGATTATGGCTTACTCCCAAAGAATCGAAATATTGCTTTGGGGGATTCTAATCCTCGTAGTCGCCATCATGATAGCTGGCTTCTACCAAAGCAGAGATAAGCCAGGAGGCTGCTAGCACTTTCGGTTCTCTCAAATGAGAGTGCCAACCCAATTACCCGGACGACGACACTCTGTCCTCCGGGTTTTTCTGCTACTATCTACCCACATGGCTCTACTTACTTCAGATCTAGACAAGCAAATGCGCATAGCAAGCCTGCTTGCTGCTGTTGTACTTTCCAATATGAAACCGATCTTCTCTAAGATTTTGTATCTCGAGGGATGGAGCCCTGTTCAGCTGTACTTTGTCTCGTTACTAGTAATGGCAATAGTACTGCTTACACATGAAATGGTTTCACTCGAAAGGGGAGTGCGATGGGGAATGACACGGCGAGATTTTCGAGGAACTATTATCGACGCAATCATTGGAGGAGTCATTGGTCCTGTGATGTTCTTTACAGCCCTAAGCACAGTCACAGCGTCACAGACTATTTTGCTGACGAGTATCTCACCGTTTCTCGTTGTAATTTTTGCAGTCCTTATGCTCGGCGAACGGATGAATGCACAAATGGTTTGGGGAGGGGTATTTATTCTTGCAGGACTTGCTGCAGCTCTTTGGTATGATTTGTCTGAACTGACTCTCTCCACAGGAGCGCTATTACTACTTGGGTCTTCTGTTTGTGGAGCGTTTGCGACGATTGTGCATAAGAAATATGTAAAACACCGTCACTTAGATTCTATTGTTTTTGTAAAAACACTTATCAGTCTTGTGCTTGTTGGAGCATGGTTACAGTTTACAAGCGAAGAGGGGCTCAGCTTCCTCGCTACCCCGCAAAACGTTTGGGGAGTTATGGCGATGCCAATACTTTCTTTCTTGCTTCCGTTTTTCTTATTCTTTAAGGCACTTAAAAAGACAAAAGCTACGGATGCGGGAATGGTTGCAGCGTTAGGTAGAGTAATCGCTCTAATGCTTGCGAGCGTATTACTTGGAGAAGCACTAGAAACAAATCATCTTATTAGTATTAGTCTAATTGTATTCGGAGTGCTATTTATTAACGTTCCACTAACCAAGTGGAGAGTGGTTCCATCGCGTCTCATGGAAATTGGTCCACTACGAAAATAACCGGCGTCGCAATGGGCGACACCGGTTGGGAAATCTTCGTCTTGTTCAGGCTTCGACGAGTTCTTCAGGGCGCTTGACTGGCCGAACTGTTTCGGCGAAGTCATCAGTTGTCTGGTCCCACTCGATGCAGTATCGATGATTCCGCTCGAACGGAATAATCATGAATTCCGGTCCGAAAGCTGCTACACTTCTGCGAAGCATGTATTCTGACAGAGGCGCAAAGCCTTCCAGAACCATGACGGCTACGTCAGCGTTTGGAGGTAACTTCCCTCGAATGCGACCGACCGCTCTAATCTGCAAGCGTCGACTCTGACAAATGTTTGTAAAGGGCTGCCAAAATGGTGCACCTTCCGTGGCTATGCTCCTGACGATCAGGAGCTTCTTCCGTGTCTGTGAATTCATAAACTCGTGCTTTCTGCCTATTCAAGTAAAGATCGGGTTAACCAGTTCGAAATGAACTGGACCGCGGCATTATACTCACAATATAAGATATGTCAATGCAGGGTATGTACCCCTGAAATGTGTTATTCTCTTTACATGACAGAGTTTCAGCGCCAATTACGCCTCGATTTCGATGCTCAGACTGTTAGTGCTCTAGCAGAGAGAAGTGCCACTCTGGCAGAAGTGCAAAGACTGATGAATGAGGGGAAGAACCAAGAGGCTGGGGAGCTACTGAAGACTGTTGAGCGTACAACAAAAAGGACTGAGGACTAACCTCACCCCCGACCCCTCTCCTTCCTCCCCTATCTCCTTTCCAGGAGAGGGGAGCTTCGTTAAATATGAGTATTGAATTTCCCCCTCTCCCTGTAGGCAAGTGGCGTGGAGGGAGAGGGGGTTAGGGGGTGAGGTAATACTTCTACATCATTCCTCCCATGCCACCCATACCTCCCATGCCACCCATAGCAGCAGCAGCTGCAGCTGCAGCAGCAGGATCTTCTTCCTTAGGAATTTCTGTGATAGCAACTTCGAGAGTGAGGAACATAGAAGCAACAGATGCTGCGTACTCAAGAGCAGAGCGTGTTACTTTCTTCGGATCAATAATCATTGCCTTTACGAGATCTTCGTACGTATCTGTTAGGGCGTTGTATCCGTTGTTGCCTTTTTCTTTCTGTACTTTGTCGATAACAACATCACCATCGACACCAGCGTTATTCGCGATGTGGCGAAGAGGGGCAACGAGTGCTCCTTTGATGATTTCTACACCAACAGCTTCGTCGTCGTTTGTAGTCTTGATATTTGCAAGTGATGTCAGTGCGCGGACAAGAGCAGTTCCTCCACCTGGGAGAATACCTTCTTCAGCAGCAGCGCGAGTCGCAGCAAGTGCATCTTCTACTCTGTGCTGCTTCTCTTTTTGTTCTACTTCTGTTGCAGCTCCTACTTTAATAACAGCGACTCCTCCAGTGAGTTTTGCGAGACGCTCCATAAGCTTCTCTTTATCGAAGTCACTCTTAGTTGTGTCGATCTCATTCTTGATTTGATTAACACGTAGCTCAACGTCTTCTTTGTTTCCGTTTCCTCCAACAACAGTTGTGTTGTCTTTAGAACAAATAACACGGTCACATGCTCCAAGGTCTTCAACGTCAGCGTTCTCAAGCTTGAGTCCAACCTCTTCAGAGATCACACGGCCTCCTGTGAGGGCTGCGATGTCAGAGAGGATTGCTTTGCGACGATCTCCAAATGCAGGAGCCTTTATAGCAAGTGCACTGAATGTTCCGCGAAGCTTGTTTACGACAAGAGTTGCAAGTGCTTCTCCTTCGATGTTCTCACAGATAATAACGATCTCTTTCTTTCCACTCTGAGCAAGTTTTTCAAGGAGTGGAAGAATCTCTTGGATAGAACCGATCTTTTTATCAGTAATCAAAATTGCAGGACTTTCGAACACCGCTTCCATACGTGCAGTATCAGTAATGAAGTATGGAGAGATGTACCCGTTTTCAAACTGCATTCCCTCGACGTAGTCTTTCTCGATTCCAAAGGTTTGTCCTTTATCGACAGTAACAACACCGTTGTTTCCTACTTGGTCGATTACTTCTGCAATCGTGTCACCAATCTCTTCGTCTTGAGCAGAGATAGTGGCAACAGCTTTGTATTCTTCTTTGCTATCGACGTCTTTCTTCATTTTTTCAAGATCCGCAATAACAGCAGTTACTGCTTTATCTATACCACGCTTAATAGAGATAGCATTCGCACCACTTTTCACGTGCTTTAGCCCTTCGGTCATAATGGCGTGTGCAAGAACAGTTGCAGTAGTCGTTCCGTCTCCAGCTGCTTCGTTAGTCTTCGTTGCAGCCTCTTTAACAAGTTGTGCACCCATGTTCTCGAACTTATCTTCAAGATCTACTTCTTTGGCAACAGTCACACCATCTTTGGTAACAGTTGGTCCGCCGTAGCTTTTCTCTATAAGAACGTTGCGACCTTTAGGTCCCATGGTAGATGCCACAGCATCTGTAAGAACCTGTACACCCTTGAGAATTTGGTCTCGAGCGTCTTTTCCGAAAATAATTTGTTTAGCCATGATAAAGGTTAGAATTAGGAATTATAAATTAAGATATTTTAGATCGAATAGAATCTGCAGAGAGAAACTTCACCTCTACATTTTTACCATTTTCATCTTTTAGCTCTATTTCTTCTCCTGCGTATTGCCCGTAAACAACGCGGTCACCTACTTTGTAAGAAGAGGCATCGATACCATCTTTGTCTTTACCAGATCCTACTGCGTAGACAGTTCCGATAGAAGATTTCTTATCTGATGCAGTATCAGGAATAATAATTCCAGAAGCTGTAACATCGTCACGAGTATCAGGAATAACGGCTACATGTCCTGCGGACGGTTCTAGGGTTACGGAGAGTTTTGGTAGGTCTGACATAAATTTTTTGGTAGTTGATTACAAAGACGACCAATCTTAGCACTCGAAAATATAGAGTGCCAACTAGAAAACTCACAAAAAAACCGGCTCTGAAGCGAACCGGTAATGAATCAATCAATCCGTCGTTATATGAATTGGTTAACGAGTCAGAAACTCGTAAGCTTTATCGAATGTATCTTCAAATGAGAATAAGCATTCGCCTTCATCTAGCGGTACAGCAAATTGCTGAACCACATCATCATCCATTGCGCACGTGCATACAAATGTACCATTTCGGGTAGCATCCTTCTTAAACGCAATGAGAATGCCCATAAACTGCGAGGAGACATACTCTACTCCATCGAAGTCCAGAACAATTTTGCCACAGTCCTTTCTGGGCAAGATTGCTCTCAGTTGAGATTGTAGTGTTGCGATATCTTTGTCATCTCTATAGAACTTATTCAAAAACTGAACGTGCGCTACTCCACGCACCATTTTGATTGAAATGGGATTATTAGTCTCCATGGTATGTATTCTCCTTTATATAAAGGACCGACTGATTCTTTATTAAATTACGCTAGTGTTGTGAATTGTCAATAAATTGACTTTCAATAATAATATGTTAGAGTCTTGCCACTTTTTTCTGAGACAGACAAACACTCCAAGAACATGGGTTCGGAGGTCTGTAATCAGATAAGTAAGGAGAGCTGTGTATGTCCTCAGGACATGAGGCTGAACCGAAGCGTCTCTACTCTGTTTGTCCGGTAAATGGTCTTCAGTATGAAGACTCTGCCGGAGATACCATCGTCGTAGGCCATGGATACTCAAGCGTCGCAGAGGACGCTGCACAACAACACCGAGCATTTGAACGCTCGAAAATGTAGCATTTGCTACAAGCTCACCACACTTTGCCCCCTGTTGATTTCACATCGGCAGGAGGGCGTTTTTGTTAGAACTCTACAAAGGCTTATCACTCACGATAAAGCCTGCAAGATCTAGATACATATCTTTCTTTGCAACGGTGAACGTATCGAGTGTTCCTATGGTAGAGAAAAATCCTAGAGCATCGAACACATCGTCTGCTCTGCTACGGAAGCTTATTGAGTTATTGTTAAACACTTGCTCGCCATCGTATTGAACGATGAGACTTCCGTTAAGGCGGCGCACAGGAACAGTATTGGAACGCGCAATGATATCGATACGGTGCCACTCGTTATCTGCAGCTAAATCTATTTCTGTTATGCGAGAGATATCAAACTCGTCTTGGAATCCACCATGAATAGAAAGCTCACCTTTCTTCGTCCACCCGGCCCCTACAAAGTAATCTGACCCGAGCACTCCATAGTTACTCGTAGTGATTCCTCCTTTAACTCCTGGCAGAGATCCTGACGTACCAAAATCGAAGTCTTCTGGGAATCGAACATAGTAGCGCAGGTGAATATTTTCTGTTGGCATCATCTTTCCTTGTCCAATAGCAACGACACCAGCCTTCGCCTTATCGTAGAAATGGGCAATAAAGTTACTCCCAGCACCTTTCGGATAGTGAACACGAAGGAGTGCAGGGAATTTGCCTCCAGGCTCTTCAATGCGCTCTACACGATCCAGATCCAACTTTGCTACAAGGTTAATACCATCATCTGCTTCTATAACAGGTGCGTCATTATCTATATAAAAGTTCCACTCGTCCTTCCAGTTTGAGCTAAGTGGAAATGAGTACGGATATTTTTTTCCTTCAGAAAAACTCTGGGTGCGGGCAACAGGTGTGCCTCCCAAGCTTTCATAGCTACCTGAGTCTAGGTGAGAAATCTTCGCATCGAGGCGGTGAATAATTTCTGCCATATCTGCTCTGGTAAGCTCTTGATTAAAGCTTCTGATGTTTACTGGAATAGCATTGCGACTTGCAAGACCTCGGACAAATTCTGCAAACCACTCGTCACCTTTCTCTCCACTAAGATTAAATCCATTGGAAATAATTTTAGCTGCTTCTACAAACTGCACAGGACGCTCCGGCTGAAATGTTCCATCAGGATATCCACCAATCATTCCAAGCGTCTTTGCATAACAGACATACTTGGCAAACCATTGATCAGTAACATCAGGGAAGCAGCTTCCTCCAGTAGAGGAGTCATAGAGAGATTCAATAATAATCTTTGTAAACTCAGCACGATTGATAGATTTGTTTGGGCCAAAGGTTCCATCAGAATATCCTTTTACTATTCCCTTCGACTGTACGTAGTCTATTGCCGCTTTATTTTGATGATGAACAGAGACATCAGAAAAACTTGCGAGTGCAGTAACAGGAATAAGAAGTGCTGTAAGCAGGAAGGATATTTTCATAATGCGATGGGTACTAAGTATTGCCTTTTAAATTCTCAATTTCTTCTTTGAGCTCTTTCATTTTCAACTCTCTTCCAATCATCAGATCATTAAGCTTCTTCAGTTCATCCACTTTCTCAGATAGTTCCTTGGTGCGCTCAACAACCTGTTTCTCACATTCTACCTTTGCATCTTCCAAGTCTTTGGTGCGTTTTTGTACTTCTACTTCAAGGTCTTGACCGTGCTTTTCGGAGTGCTTTCTGCGCAGCATTTCTAGATATTGCCTTCTTGTTATATAGAAGATATACACAAGGAGAATAGAGCCAGCAAGCACGACTACTGCTAAGGCTTTAGGGGGTAGTGACAAACTTGAAAGCGAGAGGAACGTATTGGCATCTATGTCGATTCCGAGAATTGCTACAGCTTTTCCATTCGAATCCAAGATCGGTGCGTAACCCGAAATCCATGACCCCCATTGGTCGTGAGTTATTTCCGGATCTACTGCAGGTCCTTCCCATGCAGCCTGTTGCATGGCAGGCATTTCAGAGATGTCAAAGAGTTCACCGGGTACTACCGCTTCTTCATCTGTATCTACAATTCCATTGTTGTCAGTATCTAACTCTTCGTCAGAAAAGAGCATGTCATTTTCTGCGACAAACTCTAACTGCATAGGATCTCCTGTTTTTCGCATGATGTATACGTACTCAGAATTCGGAAGCGCTTCTTGAATAGCAATAAGCTTGTCTGTCAGAGGTTTAAGTTTTGGATCCGACAGGTCATCTTCAGAATCGATCCCCTCAAATTCACTTGCCTCTATTTGAAGTACAGCAAGAGCAGCACTGTTTCTAACATCATCTTTTATATGGATACTCATATAGGACCTGCTCCTTGTTATGAATGCATAACTACAGGTAGACACTATTCCTACAATAATAATAGGAATGATATATGCTTTTATTTTTCTACTCAGTGGAGAGGTGTGTTCTTTCATGGGCATGATCATATATCAGATCGCGAAAATGCAAAACCCTGTGTAAGATACCCCTAATGAAAATTACCAACCCCTTTGCTCGGACAAAAGTACCATGGTGCACTACCTGTGAGTGGTTAGTATTGGGTCTTCTCGTTCTATCTATTCTATGGAGAGGAGGAAAGAGTCTGGATATGACGTGGCTTCTTACGGGGGTCGCAGCCTTTATTACACTCGTTTCACATACGAAAAATCGTCGCATCGGAAATAAAGATGTCCCTCTAATGCTTTGGGGGGCAGTAATGGGATTTATCGCTCTCACAATAATTTCGTATCTTCTGTCTACTACAAGTAATTACGGATTAGATGAAGTACTTAGAACAGGGGCACTTAGTCTTGTTCTTCTTTGGATCATTCGAGCAGCATCAGATGGTGATGCTGGTGATGAATACATTGTTCGAATCGTTCGCATTCTGTGTATTACGGTAATCGTTGCCTGTGGTATTGGTATAATGGTGTACGTCTTTCAGCCGGTGAATAGACTTGTTGGGTCGTTCTTCGACTTCCGTTTTCATACTGACTACTGGCCAAATGCATGGGCACAGTTCTTATTGCTTACGTGGCCCTTGGTGCTCTACTGGGTACTAAGAGACTATCGCTTTGATACTAAGGACCTACGAAGTAGGTCAGAGCTGCTCATGCGGTCTGCAATCGTCGGGTTAGTCTTTGCCTGCCTTCTTCTATCATTCTCTCGTGGAGGATTCTTAGTATTTTTGTCACAGCTTTCTCTATGGGGACTGATTATCTACAAGAAGACGCGTCCACAGTTTCCTGTTCGCAGCATAATACCCGTATCAGTCGTAGTAGTTACTGTCGCCATTGGATGTTTCTTGTCTATAAACGCAGTGCGATCTAATTTATATGAAGTGCAAGAGGTTGGAGAGAAAGTTACACTGTCTGCTGCAGAAGGATCGAGCTCTGTAAGTGAGCGGTTTGGGTTTTGGTCTCAGGCATTAAACCTCGCTACCCAAAAACCACTGTTTGGTTGGGGTCCGTATAGCTTTCGTTTTGTTCAACCGCAGTTACAGAGACAGGTGCTTGCAACATCAGATCACCCTCATAATGTGATTTTAAAAATTCTTATGGAGCGAGGAATTTTAGCAACAGTTCTCTTCGTCATCTTAGTAGGACTAGTAATGTATAGAGCAACAGTGCAACTGCTATCCGATCGTATAGAAGTCGGTTCATTAAAGTTTTCGTTACGCACGCTTATGTACATTGGACTCGTGGGTGTGATAGTCCATAACATGATTGATTTTAATTTGCAGTTTGTCGGTATCACGCTTCCATTTTGGCTGCTGCTTGGAATCTTAATGACCTATTTGGATATCGACTCACTAAGAAATGTACCACCAGCAGTCGCACGGTGGACCGAGATACTCTTAGCCAGCGCCCTACTTGTTGTAGTGCTCTATGAAGGTGCGTATCTTGGCATCTCTTCTGCTGGAAGAAGAGCTGAAGCTATTGGAGATCCATTCACTGCTATCGAATGGTACGAAAAGGCACAAGGTGAATACTTTACGAGGGATCTTCATTTAAGTCGTGCAAAAATATATGTTCAAGAAAGTAAGTACAAAGAAGCACAGGCTGCATTAGATGAGTACTTCGCTGTAAACAATGAGGACTTTAGAGCGTGGAAGAGGCAAGGGGATATCGCTCTTCTCTCAGGAGAGAAGCAACGAGCTCTTGAGTCGTACAAGCATGCCTTTGAACGTGGCAGATACAATGACCTCAGCGTATTGCACGGATTGATAGAGGCATACCTTGCTCTAGACCTGAAAGAAGAGATAGAGAGTCAAAAACCTATGATCGACGGATTGCTCGTGATGTTTGCTGATGCAATAGAACGCAATGCTCATCACATTGCCCTATCGCCAAATGTGGAAGAGTTGATAGCTATTTGTAATATGCTGGCGAGGCTCTACCCGCAGGAAGCTCCTCGGTATCAGGTAATGGCTGCAAAGGCAGATCACCATGCCCAATTCGAGCGTAATAGGATCCAAAGCAGGCCTCCAGGATTCCTGTGGTAGAGGCCAAAAAACTCTAGTATCCACTGTTGTCTTATTGAAATCCCTTTTACAATTATCACCTATGAAAAATCTCTCTCTCCTACTCCTTTCAGTTCTCCTTCTCTCCGGTTGCGGTGGTGACCGTAGTGAACGCCAAGAAGAACTCGATACAGAACAAATTCAGTACCCTATTCCAACGGGTGGCAAGGTAGAATTTGATAAACACGGAGAAGAGACATGGTTTGCCTACGGAGCAATGACAGAGGTGGGTGAGTACAGAGCAAACGGTGTTACGCAAGCGCATCAATTTGAAGACGGATACTATTTGCATACGGTAACGCTTAATATTGATCCTGCTGAAGATGGATTCTTTTATGAAGGATGGATAGTAAAGGGACCAAGTGTTATTTCTACCGGTCATCTTAGTAACTACTTTAGTGACTCACGCCACAGTTTACGTTTCACATCAGAAGACACGGATTACACAGGTCACACCAAAGTTATTATCACACTTGAACCAGATGACGGAGATCCTGCTCCTGCAACTCATGTTGCGGAAGGGGAGTTGAAGGTAACAACTCGGTAATAGGAGCTTTAGGAAGGAGTAGTTCGTATGCTTCTTGCAGCATTCCATCAGAAGTCATTTTAATATGACGAGCATAGATCCAAAAGTTCATGCCGTCCTCTCCACGAAGCACCATCTTACGAGTTTCATCTGGATACATATCTTTGTGATCCTCTTTAGTTTGAGTAGAAGTGATAGGTTGGTATTCAAGCATTGGAATTAGTAGTGAAGTAGATACAAAAAACACACCCTCCGTATAAAATCGGGGGCGCAGTTACGAGTACGTCAAACCCCCCTTACCTGCAGCAACAGGATGCGATAGGAGAGCAGTTGAGGACGTATGCACTATTCATCACTGCGATTGTATACCTGAATCAGGTCATTGCAATACCAAAAAAAGTGTCTAAGACCCTATAGCCTCTAGGAGGATTTTTTCAGTTCTCGCTGTGTGTGTTTGTGCGAGTGGCTACTAGCCTTAGCATCTATTTATCCTACTATCCTCTTAGCCAAGAGTGGGCAGGCTCATCATCATGGACAATGTCATGAAGACAATGAGTGCGGTGTGGAGTTCCACTACCGGAACAGATGCCGTGGGTGTGAATTGCTTCACTGGTACTATTGTAGGATTAATCATAGAGCTGCGGCAGTTTACGGATCTAAAACGTGGTGTCTAGTACCATTTGACTACATCTGGTGTTCATATTGCGGTAATTGAATGTAAAGATGCTTTATGTAGAGCCATTTACCTGTTGGCAGTACTTCAGATTATTTCCCTGACTTTTTGTATATAGAGGGTAGAGTAGGGGATTTATTGAACAAATAATGTATACAAAAAGAGATGACATATTTATCTAAATATTGCCTAGTACCGCTCTACAGTAGAACGCTCTTGAAAAGAGCAGTCGAAAAGATCAATTTATTGGAGTACAGTAGTTGCATGCTTTCTTCGGTCATCATTGCATATTACTTGCAGCAGTTTAGTCAGCCAGTGCGTCTTCCGCATAGAGTAGACCAAAGTCCTCGACATATTCAGTCAGTACATCCTCGAGGAAACCTGACTGTAGCAGCTGAATCTTCTGGTGCAGCAACTGTTCCTCCCGGGGCACAACGCGTAGAAATGATGAGGCTACGAATGACTGCTGGATGCAGTGGAGACATTACGATTAATACTATTTCTGTTCAGAGGAGGGGACTTGGAGCTAATGCAGACATTGCATCTATCTATGCAGTGCATCGTGGAAAGCGTATATCAAGAGCGCGACCAGTTTCGCGCAAAGATGGATCGGTAGATCTAAACGTACGAAATTTTAAACTTCCTGCATGCGAAGCAGAAGATATCTTGGTTCTTGTAAACTTTTCTCCAACTGCTTCTGCGGCAGGGGAGCATAGATTTCAATTACGTGGAGTAGAAGCTGCGGGTTCTACTGTTCGTATAGAGCAACACATCGCAGCGCCAAATGCTGCACGAAGGACATCGGGGCGTGCGGTTGGTCAGATTGATGTGGACTATTTAAACCTCACACGAAAGGTACGGTTTGGCAGAAAACAGACACTTTCAAGATTTACGTTGAAAGCGGATAAGAAAGATGACCATCTTCTTCGCGCAATTACATTCACAAATAACGGTTCTGCAACGAAAAGTGACCTAAAAAATCTCTACATTGGCTTTCGCAATAGGCGTATTTCTACCCTTGTACCACAGTTGAACGGTGACACTGCACGCATAGAGTTCGATCCACCGTTTCTTCTGAGGAAGAACCAAAAGTTAAAGTTTGGGCTACACGCAGACGTAAACGCTAGTCGAAGTCGCACAATTCAGTTCGTTATAGAAGAAGAAGGTGACCTCGAAGCAACTCCTGCAGTTGGGCGCTAGGAAAGATGGCCGTTTTCTGGCAAACTTTATACAATCCTTCTCATGAGAATTCACCGTTTATCATTTGTACTTTGCTTTGCGCTTGTAGCGTGTAGTAATCCCGAACCCGTTCAGCCGGACATTGCACCACAAGAGGTGTTGCAACGTGCTACGCGTGCTGCAAAGACGCTAGAGTCTGCTCAGTATGTATTGCAAGGGGAATTTGATAGCAAGACAGATGCACTGTCTGCACTTGGTACGGTACGCATGGATGGAATGCTCGCAGGTGGTGGAGAGCAGTTGCGGTTCCAGATGGATCTCACTGCGGATATGGAAAGCATAGAAGGTAACTCTTCTCTTACGGGGACGTTGGAAGTTGTCGTGATCTCTGAAGAGGAGGTGTATATGAATATTCGCTCTCTTGTTTCTCAGCCCAGCTCAGCATTATTTCAACCTGAATTAATTGCAACCCTTGCAGGGCAGTGGTGGCTGCTTTCCGAAGATGATACTCCACCAATGGCTGAATCCGTTACACCTGATCCACGCCTGTTACAAGCACAAGCCCAGGTGGTAAGCGTCACTCGTGATAGAGGAGTCGTATCCATCGATGGAAGAGATGTCCATCACTATGATGTTGCCTTGGATAAGATCAAGCTTGCAGAGTATCTTTCCGCAGTAGCTCTTGAGAAAGGAGTAGACTTTGACACTAAAGAAACTACGGATGCAATTGAAGAAATCCAGGCTAGTGGGCAACTATGGATAGATGCGGAGACGTACTACGTACAAAAAATAAACTGGGTTGTACAATCTATGCCACTCGATAACGGAGGGACAGCTTCTATTTCGTTTACTGTGAACTTCCGAAGCCACAATAACGCTCCTGCAATCCTGCCGCCTACAGGGGCAAAGCAGTTTTCTCCTGGATTATTGTACACACTACCTTCAAAAGCTTTATTTCCAGAAGAGCTTCGGAATCAAATCCCTGCAGAATATAGCGACGAAGATTTATTTGAGGTATTACAACAAATGAATTCCTATTAATTATGGATCCAGAAAATACACCTAGCGTCGATGGCATCACCCCTTCTCCAAGTGAAGAAGAGTCAGCTCCAGACCCTCTGAAAAAAGAGAAGAAAGAAGGATCTGAATCTAGTGCACGCTTCGCTCTCGTGACCATTGTAGGTATTCCATATGCTATGTATTTTGCGTGGTCGTTTTTCTTGCTTGCAGTTCTGCCAGATGGATCTGGCAAATGGGATTTTCTCATTGCGTATGAAAAACTTATCGCAATGTCATGCGGAATGGCATTAGCGCTCGCTGCCTTGTTTGCAGTGTTGCGTATCGGAAAAGCCTCTGGAGCTTCTGATAATGTTCGATACGGTGGATTTGCAAGAATTGTCATGTTTGTATTGCCAGGAATAGCCATGAGTATCTTTGCTCCGTATTGGATATCTCAAGAACCACCGCTTCCCCTTGTTATAGTAGCTCCTCCATTAGGCAATGAATTTGTAGCGCCGCTTTCAATTTCCTATAGCGCAGAGGAGGCAGCAGCAATATTAAAACGCAGAGGGATTAGCACAAAAAATTTCAAATGGGATTTGAGTGGTGATGGGAAAATTGATCAAGAGACTGTTACTCCAGAATCTACAGCGTACTACGACAGGCAAGGGGGATATAACGTTAGTGTAACGTTGGAACTTGGTGACGGGACAACACGAACCATAGCCAAGCGTGTTGTTATTCCACAAGCGGTATTCTCGTATAAGCCTTTTGTCCCTGTGATCGATGAGCCAATTGTATTTAGCGTAGCGCATCTTCTTCCTGATGAGAGAGAGTATGAAGTCCGTGAAGTGCAGTGGGACTTTAATGATGACGGGATTCCTGATGAGTCTTCGAATGACCTAGAGGCTACTCACACATTCCTCAGAACAGGTCCGCAGCGTGTAGTCGTAACGATGTTTAATACAAACCAAACACAGCAGCAGTTCTATCGCGTATTAGATATCCAAAAGCCACTTCCAAATCCATTCCCTGTCTCTATTGAGACAATTCCGGCGTTCCTTGAAAGTCCTCCTCCATTCCAGGTGGTATTCAAGCTTGTTACAGATGAGCCTCTTCAGGATATTAAGTGGGATTTCGATGATGGTTCTCCAGAAGAGACTGGTGATCGTGTTGGTCACACGTTTAGAAGTCGAAAGGTGTATCAGGTAAAAGCAAAAGCCCGAAATGAAAATGGCCAAATTTCTAAGGCTGTGAAGCTCGTAAAAATTGTAGAAAAGCTCGTCATTCCAGATCTTACATTTGAAGGGTCTCACCAAGTAGATAGCAATGAGATTATTGCAGAGGCTCCTGTAGCAATTTCTCTAACACCAAAGACTATTATGCCTCTAGTCGATTTCTGGTGGGAAGCTCCAAATGCATCTCAGGTAACTTCAACAGATACGACACTAAAGGCAATTTTCCGAGAAGAAGGTGTCTACACACTGGTATTACTTGGTAAAGACGCTGAGGGAAGAGTGATGCGCATGCCAATAAAACTCAATGTAAAACCCAAGACGCAATTCGTAACCTTTGCCCTCAAGCCTGCACAGGGTATCGCACCACTAACTGTACAGTTCGATGCTTCAGAAAGCTTTATTCCTGGAGAGACAATCAATGGATTCATCTGGGAATTTGGCCTTGAGCAAGGAGCACAAACATTTGGAGATGGGCATGCGTCACATACATTTGATATTCCTGGTGAGTACATAGTCTCTCTTACGGTACGAACAGAGTCTGGGCGATCTGAGACGGCCGCTAAGACTGTGGTTGTACGTGCACCGTTCCTTGATGCCTGTTTCACAAAGAGTCGTTCTGTTGGGCTCGTAGCCCCTGCTGGTGTGCGGTTCTTCTGGGAGTGTTCTACAGGTAGGCCAAAGAGTGTTGTGTGGAGTTTCGGGGATGGATCGGAATCTGATTCAGATCCAGATACAGGACCACAAGATAGATTTACTGATCACGTTTTTGAGAAGCCTGGTGTATACTCCGTCCAGCTTACGATCGAGAATGCTACAGGATCCAAAAGCACTACTACTCAAATAATAACCGTTGATTAATATGAAAAAGAAAGTACTTGTCCGCTCACTCGCTATTGTTGCCGTCGTTGGTCTTACGCTTAGTGCGTTGCTGCCAGCTCTTACTGCGCTTTAGTGTATAAAAGCATCGAGAGGGATTGTTGCTGATGTTTCAAACACATCAGTAGGTATGCCGTCCTCTTTTGCAATAAAGTATCCAGCAGAAGCAATCATTGCAGCGTTATCTGTACAGAGTCGTATTTCTGATGGAGTACGAACTGGGATATCAGAAACAATTTCACGTGTGAGTTCCCGTAGTCGCAGGTTTGCAGATACACCTCCTACGAGATGTATTTCTTGTATTTCGGGGTGCTTTTTAAGTGCGCGCTTTACTCTGTCTGTGAGTTGTAAGCAGATAGCCTCCTGATAGGAAGCTGCAAGATTGTTCGTGTCATCAGGGTGTTCTTTTACGGTATTTTTTAATGCGGTCTTTAATCCAGAGAAACTGAAATCAAATGTATCTACTCCAGCAAGAGCTATAGGTAATTTGTATGATTTCTTATCTCCTTCGAGAGCTGCATTCGCAATAGAAGGACCACCGGGGTAGGGAAGTCCGAGCATAGAAGCTCCTTTATCAAATGCTTCTCCAGCTGCATCATCACGCGTTCGCCCAAGTAATTCTCCTTTTGTGTGTGCTGTGCGGTACCACAAATCCGTGTGCCCTCCAGATGCACTGAGTGTTAGAGATGGGAAGCATGGCTTAGGATCTGCACCGAGCCAGACAGAGGTAAGGTGCCCGAAGGTGTGGTGCACTCCAATAAGAGGTTTTTTCCAGAGCGTAGAGATAGTACGAGCACAAACAGTTCCTACAAGCAGAGAACCAAGAAGACCAGGTCCACGTGTTACGGCAATAGCATCAATATCTGCAATATCGAGACCAGATTCCTTCAGACTCGCATGTAACACCGGAAGAATGCACTCCACCTGCCTCCTAGCGGCGTCTTCTGGAACCACACCACCAGACATGGAGAATACCTCTTTAGTACTAGCTATGGTATTGCTAAGCACCGTGCAGCCATCTTCTACAATGGCTACTGCGGTCTCATCACACGAACTTTCAATTCCAAGGATAATCATGTGAACAATAGTACAAGAATTTACCCCAAAGGCTACTTTCTATTGAATATATGCATAAATCAGATCATTGTCAAATAGAGCAAAATATAGTATAATAATAGTAGTGAACAAATATCAATTTCGTACGGTCCTAGTGGCCATATTGGCAATCGTTGCTTCTGTAGTTCTGTGGACTAGTGCTATTTCGTCAGTATCTCTTCCGCAAATTTCACAAGAAGTGGTTACACAGTTTGACGATTACCTTCGTACATTCTTTAAAGCAGACTCACAGAAAAAAGAAGTAAGTGTTACAGAGGTAACAATAGAAGATTTAGGGACGCACTTTGCGCGCAGCGTAGATCAGACACATGTGACAGCATCGGTCATAGAACATTCACAGAAGGTTACTGCAGAAGAAGCTACCGTCGAAGTTGTTGATGGTGATACAGGCGGTGATCTCGTCGAACCACCTGTTGTTATACACCCGTCTGCTTCGGAGCTTGATCAGTGGGATATATCCAGAGCGTGGAGTATCGCAATTCCAAGTCTTGGTATTCGTGCACCAGTGCTTCTGCCTTCAATGAAAAACTGGTCCTCAAGAGCATGGGATGTACTAGAAGAACAAATGCAAGTGGGCTTAAATCATGGAGCAGTAGCGTACCCACACTCTTCAGGTCCTGGTCGTAAAGGGAATCTCATTATTGCAGGTCATAGCAGTCCTCCAACAGAGAGCGCACGTAATAGTGAATTTGGAAGTCTATTTTCTCAACTTCCAAATATTGAAGTCGGAGAGGAGATTTCTATTGTGACAGCTGGTAGCCCTGTTACATACCGTGTAGAAAAAAAGACAATTGTATCTCCGCAGACCACCTCGATCTTAGAGCAGCAGCAAGATGAAAGCATACTCAAGCTCATTACGTGCTACCCAGTAGGTACTACACGTGACAGAATGATTATTCTTGCAAAGAAGATAGAAGACTAAACAGCCCTTTTCTGCACAGTGGCAAGCACGTATGCTAGAGAGGTGACTACGAATTCTATTATCCCTTGGCTACGAACTCATAAGTTTAGTTTGGTGATTTCTGTGTGTCTTATTACTTTGCTCGTAAAATTTCTAGCACCACTCTTTTTGTTTGATATTCCTCTTGGGTACGACCCAGGAATATACAGATACCTCTTCCTGCAGTATGCGCAGAGTCTTAGTAGCTTTAGTTTTCCAGAGCTGCTTCCTTGGGCGACAGAACACCCATCAGGACTATTTGTATTAGCATCCCCCTTTATTGCTGTAGGACTCCCTGTAGATGCATTGATCGGGTGGATGTGGAATCTCTTTCCGGTAATCTTGATTGTAGTCTTCTCTATTATAATGACAAAACGAGAGGGTAGAGCAGTTGGAGTATGTGTGCTACTTATGGGGATTTTATCTCAAGCTTTTTTCGATGGGTTCTTCGCGATGTATATGAAAGCATATGTTGCTCTTCTTCTTACTATTTACACATATTTCTTAGCAGAGAAGAAGTCGATGTGGTTTGTGCTGACCGCTCTGGCCGCAGTGCTGATCCATCAGCAGACAGGACTTATTCTTACGTTATCCCTTGGTATATGGTGGCTGTTCTCATTAAAAAATAACTGGAGTGATGCAAAGTACCGTCGCATAACCTATGTCTTAGGACTTGCAGGAGTTATTGCCCTTATCTGGTACATCCCACAATGGGAGCGAGCTATTTGGAGCCCTCTAAAATCTATCTTCTTATTGCGAGGAGACAATGCTCCTGCTGGAGCATTTCCTGATGCAAGTTTCTATGTACATACTATGGGGGTAGTCTTGCTTCTTGGAATTTTTGGATTGGTAATCAGTACAAAAAAAGACAAAGGATCTCTGTGGCAACTTTCTGTACTGGTGTGTGCTGTTTTTATCCTATTTAAGTTAGTGTTTTATAAGCGATTTTACCTCCAACTTGATTTCTTCTTAATGCCTTTTGCCGCTATCGCTTTAGTGTGGATATGGAATACCGCTTCTGCCTACTGGTCACGAGGCTTGCTGATTATGGTTCTCATAGCTCAGGCTGTTATCGGATTCCAGGCTATGCAGCTTCGGGCTCCACGGTTTTCTGCTCGTGAACTTACACAGATAACTGCACTATCAAACACCATTGAGCCAGACGCTTCTGTGATTGCCTTAGAGAATATCTCTGGAACGTGGCTACGTGGATGGCTTCCTTATAGAAAAATTGGAGCACCAGGGTTATTCGATTACCCCAATTGGAGCTACGATCAATGGGAGACGTTTGTAGATGGTACCCAGAAAGACAGAAAGGCTCTCCTTCAAGAGCTAAAGGGACCTGTGTACTTCTTATTGTCACCAGCATTTACTCGGTTCTATGGTGATCGTGCTCAGAACATTATCCTCGATCCCTGCATGAGCATCATCGAAGATGCTCCACTTATTAAATCTCTTTGTTCTCAAGACTAATGCAATTTCTTCCTACCAGACAAGTAGCAGTAGAAGTTCTTGGATTTTCTGTGCACTGGTATGGACTTCTCTACCTTGCAGCTTTTCTTCTCGCATATCATCTTGTCTTAAGACTCCAGCATCTGCGGTCACTTGAATTAGATAAAGATGCTGTGTCATCACTCCTTAGCTGGGCAATTGGAGGAGTTATTGTTGGAGGAAGAATGGGATACGTACTCTTTTATGAGTATGCATATTTTAGTCAGAATACGCTGGAGGTCCTTGCGGTATGGAATGGGGGAATGTCATCCCACGGAGGGTTTATAGGAGTAGCGGTTGCTCTGGGTATTGCCTTAAAAAAGAGGGGAGTTCCAGTGCTCGCTTTTCTCGATGTCATCACCGTTCCGATAGCCTTGGGGCTTGCGTGTGGAAGACTGGGAAACTTTATAAACTGGGAGCTCTATGGGACAGTCTCGGACTTGCCTTGGGCAATGGTGATCCCAGGCGTAGAAGGGTTGCGACATCCAACGTTCTTTTATGCACTTATTAAAAATCTGCTGATAGCTGCGATCTGCTATCGCCATCTTCGGTTGTCTTATCCAAGACCTGGAGAAACGTTCTCCATCTTTCTTCTGCTCTACGGAATTTTACGGTTCTTTGTCGAGTACTTTAGAGAGCAGCCATATGGTTGGTTCGAAGTAGGAGTAATTAGTCTTTCAAGAGGTCAGTTACTTACGCTTCCTCTGATACTTATAGGTGTAATTAGCTTTTTGATGGTTGGGCGACGTCAAAATTCCTAAGGAATGTATTTCTGTGTAGCGGGCATACACCAAACATTTCTAATGCTTCAATATGTTGAGGGGCACCATATCCTTTGTGCTCTTCAAATCCATACTTGGGGTACTGCTTCGCGTATTCCACCATCATTCTATCGCGCAGTACTTTAGCGACTATAGATCCTGCGGAAATACAGGGTTCTGTTTCATCACCTTTTATTACGCCACTCTTTGGATAGTTAAACCAAAACTTATCACGACCATCAATTAAGAGGTACGTCGGTGTCACATGCTTCTCAACCATTGCCAGTGCTGCGTGCATTGCCTTTTCTGTGCAGGCAAGTATTCCATTTGTATCGACTTCGGATCCAGCAACTATTCCGTATCCATAGGTGCAGTTCTTCTCAATCCAAGAAAAAGCTTCCTCTCGCTTCTCGGGAGACAGGGATTTACTATCGGCAATAAGGGGATGTTTCTCCAGTTGAGGATCTAGGAGGCAAGCACCAGCCACTACAGGACCTGCCAGAGCGCCACGTCCAGCTTCGTCTACGCCGACGATAACTGCAGAATTCTCTAGTGGATCAGGCATTTGAGATATTGACAAAATATAGTAAATGTTGCACAATAATAAGAGATCTTTCACACATAGTATAAGTCAACAAACGCCTTCATTGAAGGTGTACGGCGGAGCCGTACCAGTGAGGGCAGAGTTGGCTTTCAAGGAGGAAAGTGATGAGTTTATTTAGGCAACTATGGAATGGCGTGTGGCACTTCGAGACCCCTCAGGACGAAACAATCCGTTGGATTGTTGAGTGCGGTCTGGGAGAAATGATCTGTCTAGGGATACTATTTATCCCTGCGATAGCAATCTTTGCCGCCTACTGCCATGTCTTAGAATGGTTCTACTGGACCAAGCCGCAAATACGTTTCGAAGTTCGTCATACTATCGTCGAACAAACTGGGGATTTCTCAGTGTACGACATGACAGACGAAGAACTCGAAGCGCTTCACGACGCGGAGATTGATTTCTGAAAGCTTGATTTCGGCGCCCTGCACTTTGTTGCACGGCGTCGTTTTTTTAAAGCGCTTGCAATACTTCTCGTGCAACGACGCGCTCGTCCCAAGGAATCCTGCCTTCTAGCTTAGTAAACGTAGAAAAGGGCCCCATACCACAGAGAATAATTGCATCACCACTGCGCGCATTCTTACAGAGAAATTCTATAGCTTCACGTCTATCGAATATTTTGTGTGCCTCACAAGCACTCTGGTCTATTCCTGCCCACACTTCTTCTAGTACCTTATGAGGATCTTCTCCGTATGTTTCATCTTCTGTGGCGACAACGATGTCAGCCATCGCACTACATATCTTCCCGATTATCGGACGTTTCTCTTCCATACGATTTCCACAACTTGAACACAGCACCATCACTCTACCTTGCGTGCCGACAATCTTACGCAACGCTTCTAGCCCTTTTTCATATGACTGTGGACTGACGGCAAAATCTACGAATACAGAAAAATCTTGTCCTTCATCTATGCGTTCCATACGACCAGGAAGGGCGGTAAACGATTGTAGTGCATCAATACTTTTTCTTTCTGAAACTCCTAATGCCTTAGCACACGCCATGGCACACATAGCATTTTCTAAATTAAATGTACCAGGAATACTGAGACCCAAAGGAAATTCTTGTCTGCCAGAAACAACAGTTGCTCTACAGCTTTTTGAATTTGCTTCGATTGCTTTTACATAAATATCACTAGAATCTGTTCCATATTCAACGGTAATAATTGAAGGAATTTTTCGGAAAAGCTCAACACTTTCATCAGCTGCATTAAGTACTTTTACCCCTTTGCCTTTAAGCATCTGAAATATAATTCCTTTATCTTTGCGGTACTGCTCCATGGATCCGTGATAATCAAGGTGCTCTAGGGCAGTATTTGTAATACCAGATACCAGAGGCCATGTATAACTGACGCGTCCTTGTACAAGGCCATGAGAGGACATTTCAATCACAGCGTACTCGCATCCTTTACGAACAAGAGTACGAAGAAATCTTTGTAATTCAAACGGACTTATAGAGGTGAGGTGTGTAGCGTTTTCTTCTGTAATGTCATCTATTTGTAAGAAGGCTGTAGAAGCAGCTCCAACGCGAAAGCCTGCTTTACGCAAAATATGCGCTGTCATTCCTACGGTAGTTGTCTTTCCATCGGTCCCAGTAATAGCGACGATACAGAGCTTTCTCGCTGGGAATCCGTAACGTAATGCTGCAAAAAATGCCTTATTTTTATACCAAAGAATGCGCAGTGGATTTCTATTTCCAATCAGGGATTTAAGACGTTTTAGCATGAGAGACACAGCATAGCACGAGCTGCTTCGCAGTCGCGGTGAAGTTGCTGCGAAAGTTTCTCTACACTGCCAAAATCGCTAATAGCTCGTAGCTTCTCGGCTACTTCTACAGTGACAGAGTGTGGGGCTATAGCAACAATCTGGTCGAGCACATGCACCTCACAAGAGGGTATTGCACCAAGTGTTGGTCGAGAACCGTAATGCATAACAGCAGGAACGCGAATGCCATGTTCGCCGAGGCGAGCAAAGCAAGCGTAGACCCCTTCTTCAAGCTCGGGCACAGAGCTCATTTCTAAGTTGAGAGTAGGGAAGCCAATTTCTTTCCCCTTTCCTGTGCCGGTAATAACAGCTGAGGTGAAGTTCATTACTCTTGTACGTTTGCAGCGGCTTCTTTTTCGGTGCGAGCACTATCTGCCATGTTCTTTGATATAACCTGAACTTGATCTGCAATTTGTGCGAGCTCACTATTCTTTGCTCTTGCACGGTCAGATAGATTCCAGGCTTCTCCAGCAAGACGAATAGTCTCGTCAAAATCTTTTTCAACTCCTGCACGATATCCTCGTACAAGTGCGCGGAATGCTTCGGTAATTTTTACAGCTCCCTGAACAATGCTTTCATCAGGCTTTGCAGCGTGAGCTCCACGCGCTGCAAGCAGTGCTCGAGCAGATGCATACTCTGCCTCGGTTATGTCGTTCTTTTCTAGGAATGTAAGAATGATAAGAATCTCACTTTCTGCTTCAGAGAGGAGTGCTTGTGTCCTTCGCTTTTGCTCGTACATGATAAACCGATGCAAGATGACAGCGGTCTCAGCACGGGTAAGTTGTTTTGCAGGTGTGAGTGTTCCTTCTCCAGAAATCATAGTCATAGAAGCAGTAATTCCGTAGCGCATATATGGATAGAACCACTCGTCTGTATTGGTAACATCTTGGGCAAGTGGTAATTTGATTTCACTAAAAGCAGTTTTAGGTTTTGCACCAAATGCTTCTTGCACCATCTTCATAAACTCAACTTTGATAACCAGATTCCCTCCGTTGAATTTATCTTTCTCTGGTGGGCCATCGATAATCTTCGCAGCCCTAGCGAGTTCTACATACGGTTTATACCAATCATCATTGCTGACATCTGAGAACACAGTGTTTGCTTCTTTGGCTTGTGCTAGTTGCTCTTCGGTGATTAGTGGCGCAACAATAATCTTTAATGCTTCTGCTCTATTCACTTTATTATCAGGCTTAAATGTTCCATCAGGATATCCAGAAATAATTCCTTGGCTTCGTAAATATGTTACAGCCTCATAGGCGTAGTGGTCTTTTGGAAGGTCTGAGAATGAATCTTCTTGAGCAAACCCACTTACTGGGAGAAGGAGGAGAGCTAGAAGGAAAAGAGGGGTGTTTTTCATATGCACAATCCTAACAGACCAAAGGCCTCTCTACCAACGTAAAACACCTCTAGAGTACCAAAATATGACGTTCTAAGGTTATAGACATAAAGTCAATAATATGTTAAAATAATAAGTCAAATGAACAAATACTCACAACAATACTTCTTGGCTATCTGCAGCGTTATTCTGATGGTGCTTCTCGTGCCTTCACATTCTTTTGCTGCCGATAGCAGCTCGTTTAGACTATATGATGGCGTCTCTGATATTGCAGATTCTTCACCGTTAGGGTCTACATCGTTTTCCCTAAATGAAGGTGGAGAGACTTGGGTTGCGTATCCTATAACCGGTAGCAACTTTCAAATTGTTACTGCTCCACCAGCAGCTGCGGAGTCTAGTAGCTCATCTAGTACGCAGTCGTCAGAAGAAGAAGCTTCAGATGACAGTGGAGGTGGATCTGGAGGAGGACACCGTGGAAGTAGAACGAATGAGGGAGGCTCACCAACGAAGCCATCTGCCCCACCCAAGCCAGCATTACCTGGTCAAATTTCAGATCAGCCAGATTCTACAATTGACGAGCCAGAGGCAGATATCCCACTTCCTGGTGCAGATCTCTCTGTTCCAGATGAGCCAGTCTTCACGACTCCTACAGAATCAATTTCAGATGTACGAAGAGAACGCAGAACAGTTCAACCACACTTCTTTGATATGACAGAAGAAGAAAAGCTTGTATGTGATTGCCCAGATACACACCCAGCACCGCCAAGGATTATCCCAGTACCGACAGTCTTCCATGGCCCACTCCCATCTATGTTGATGCTGATGTTGGCATTTGGATTGGGGTATGTAAGCAGGCTCTACAGACCTGGACATGTACAAGTCTCTAAAAAGTCTCCTAAGAAAAAGCGATGAAAAATATAAGAATGATTACCGGCGCGTTCTTCCTTTTTGCAGGGCTGCTCAGCATTCCATTTGTCTCGGCAGAAACGACAGCTCCTCAGCGTGTCATCTACAACGGTCATTTACTAGATGCTTCAGGCGATGCGATAACAACGGAGCACAAGATCCGATTCAGCTACTGGACTAGTACAGACTATGTATCTGGAGACGTCACAGCTACTGGTGCCATTAATATCGGTGCTACGGAGTATGGTTCTTGGTACGAAGAGCACACAGTAACGCCAAATAGCGATGGATATTTCTCTGTAGAGCTTGGGAGTGTAACGGCACTTCCAGACTATTCAACGTTATCGGTAACGACGCTGCTTAATCTGCATTTACAGGTTGAGGTAAAGCTCGCAACATCCGCAGATACAAGCTATGAACTCCTCGATAGAGATAGCTCAGATGACACAGTAGATCGCTCACCTGTACGCTCAGTCCCGTTCTCGCTCAATGCAAACTTGCTGGATCGACATGGGGTAGGTACAAGTAGTGGATCACTCAGCTTCCTTGGTAGCGGAGGTTACTTGCGTGAAGCGGGCACTCTTGCAAACCGCTTTACTATCGACGCAGATAACTCCAGTGGCGGAACGCTGTATTTGAGATTTGGAGCAAGTCTCGGAAAAGAATTGAGCTACGAACAAGACAACACGTACTTCAACTTTAACGACGATGTAAATATCGAAGGTAATATTACACTTTCAGGTCTTATTAATGGAGTAGATATCACAACGCTTGCAGCGGGATCTGACCAGGTTCACCTCAAGGTAAATAGTGGTGCAGGCCTCTCAGTTAACGTATCTGCAGGAGACTATCGTCTTAATGGAAATGTGACACAGTATGCAGGGGCAAGTAATCAATCCGTCACAGATGAAGCTACAAACTATGTCTTCCTCGGTTCTGGAGGTCTGACAATATATACGTCTGGCTTTCCTACCGGTGAATCCTTTATAAGGCTTGCAACGGTTGTGGCGACAGGAGGTGCTATCACTACTATTTCTGATAGAAGAGTATTCAATTCTGATGACCGAGAACGCACTATTGTACGCACATATGCACCTTCTTATGAAGGGGCTGCCTATGAAGGAGATGGCTCAAATAACACGGGCCAGCTGTATGTAACAAATTCAGGTGCTGCGGTAACCAACCACTATGTCTGGACAAGTACCAGAACAAGCCTTCAGGACTACGATATTGTCATTCATGCAGAAATTCCTACAGATTTTGTTCGATGGGGGACGACTCCTATTAGTCTCAATTACCGTACTACCTCAGGAAGCACGGTATACTCTCAGGCTGATATAGAAGTGTTTGATACAGCTGGTAACCAGGTAACACTATCTGGAGATGCTTCAGACCTCTCTAATACTAGTTGGACTACAGCAGATATAGGATTTACCGGTTCTCCTACGTGGACGACAGGTAGTGGATTCCTTATTAAGATACGACCTTTCGCTAGTCATAGCCAAGAAGTCCAACTTGGACACGTCAAGATTAGACAGGTAGAGCTACAGAGCGAATAGCCACTCAGCCCTGTAGTTAGCTAAAAAAACTCACAATAAACCTATTAACTGGTCAAGTCCTACTGCAAGCCAAGAAAGCCGTTTTTTGGTATAATAGTATGAATCATTAATAAAAAACAAATGCACATCCCTCTTACTATTAAGCGCCAACTACGCATGCAGTACCTGTTGAGAAACACAGCGGCAGCACTTTTGGTACTCATGGTACCGACGATTGCAGTAGCGAGTTCTTGGAGTCCGACTCTCCTTGTTAATACAGAAGCCTTCCAAACAATTGATGACGGAGATGGGTCTTCTAATATAGAACTTAGATTCGGAGCTACAGGAAGTGGTCTTATTTTGAACGTTACTGAGAATCAATTTGAGTTTGATACAGACTTAGAAGTTCAAGGAACTGCTTCTGGTAGAAAGCTTCACGCACAAGACGATCTTACTTCTTCTGGAACATTAGTAGTAGAAGGTAAGGCGACATTCGGATCGAGTATCGTGCTAAACGGAGTGGAGTATATCTTCCCATTTGGAGATGCATCTTCTACAGGTAAGATTCTTGCTTCTGATGGTGCAGGTAATCTTACATGGACATCTGCAGGGTCTACCCCAAATGTGTTCCAAACACTTTCTGTATCAGGATCAGGGCAGAGTGACGTTGTGTCTGATGAGGCTTCGGATACGCTAACATTTGCAGAGGGAGCTAATGTAACCATTACCACAAACGCTGGAACAGATACGATTACTATTGCTGCTACAGATACGAATCAACAAACAACATTCACTCTCTCTGGTGATGGAGGAGGGTCAGACCAGACTATCTCTCACGGAAATACATTGGAGATTGCTGGTGGTGACTCTATTACTACTACAGCTTCTGCAACCGATACTCTCACAGTAGACATTACCGATGATACGGTAGACTTTGCAGAACTTGCAGATTCTCTTACTGTAGATGCAGCTACTACAATCTCACTTGGTTCAAATAACTTTAACATCGATGCGACAAGCACTGGTGAATTTAGAGTAGAAGGAACAGCTTCTGGTACTCGTCTCCACGCAGATACAGCACTTACTTCATCTGGGACACTTGCTGTTGATGGTGCGATTACCTTTAGAAGTCTCACTTCTTGTACAAACCTTACAACAAACTCAGCAGGAGTCTTGGCTTGTAACAACACTGACTACATAGAAGAGAGTGAGTTGACCACTGAGGCGCATTTGGAAACTCAGATTACAGATGTGACCAACTTTATTATCGAAGAGGAGATCAATACTGAGTCTGAACTAGAAGCTCTTCTAGGAGATGTTTCTAATGTACTGACAAATAACGACTCTACAACAGATCTTACAGAAGGAACTAATCTCTACTTCACAGACGAACGAGTAGATGATCGTATAAACGCAGCATTTAGAGCTGGATCTGGTATTACCTTTAACTATGACGATACTAATAACACGTTCACGGTAAACACAGGGTTCTCTAGTGGTGCTCAAGTAAGCCTCAGTCCTGAATACGCAGGTGCTGTGTATTACGGAGATGGTGCTAACAATGTAGGACAGATGGTACTTGCGTACGACTCTACTAACAAAGAGAACTACTACAAGTGGACTTCTACAGTATCTACTCTTCAGGATTACAACATCGCTATTCGCGTAAAGGTGCCAGACGAATTTACACACTGGGATGGAACAGCACCGATTCAATTTAGGTACAGAACAAATGCAGCTTCTGCAGACGATAACCAAATGGATGTCACTATGCTGGATACTGCAGGAAGCTCTGTCTCTCTCACAGGAGGTACTAACTTTGCAAACACCTCATGGACTACAGCGACTATTACCGGTCCAGAGGCTGCAGGAACATACACTCCAGGGAGTTACGTTACGATAATCATTGCTATGCAGGCGCGCACTACCAACTCCGGTGAGGCGCACGCTGGGTTCCTTAACCTTAACTGGTCGACGAAGAAGCGTTAGTCGTCGATTGAAAAGTCGTATAATTTCAATAGGGTCTTTGACTCTATTTTCTGGTATAAGAATGGCTTAGGTAAGCCAAAACACTACTTTCTCCTCTTTCGGCGCATCCAACTAAGTCCAGCGGCTGCACCTCCTCCTATGACTGCAACAGCAGCAGGACCGGTGTCTCCGACAGGAGCTTGTTGCTGGATGAGAGGTTGTAGTTGTGCCATTGGTAGCTGGTACGGGAGTTGCTGGAAGTTTGGATACTGAGGGAAGTTAAATTGTTGCTGGTTTTGGAATTCAATGTCAGAAGGAGCTTGTTTAGTATTCTTAAAATCAATCTGCTGTTTATCTGAAGCAAGAAGAGTCTCCTCATTACAGTAGCGGTCACATCCATCTCCGTTAATCCTGTTATTGTCGTCACAGATTTCATTAAGATCAATGATGCCATCTCCGCAACGAGCAGCTCCACAGTCTGGCCTACAAGATGCAGCTGGAGACGTGGAATTCAGGATTCCATCATCACACTCTTCACCAGGATCAATTATGTTATCTCCACAGTGAGAAGAATTGAAGCGACAATTGATACAGGAGTAGGGGAGTGCAGTGTTATGAGAACTCTGCTCACACTGTTCATTTAGGAGAGATTGCACAATCCCATCTCCGCAAATACCAATCTCTAGAAGACAGGTGGAGCTGCAACCATCGTTGTCCCTCCTGTTTCTGTCGTCACATTCTTCGGGACTCGATAGAGTACCGTCACCACAAACGGTAGACGCAGCGACTAGAATTTCAACTGGTGGATTATTGGCAATTTCGCCATCATCGTTGTCGCCATCTCCATCATCATCACTTTTCTCAAGCAAAATACATGTACAGATACTCAGGTCACATACACGACCAAATTCACAAGAAAGCGATACGGAGTCGCACTGCTCTCCTGCATCAAGCTTTCCATCTCCACATGTAGCGACAAGTGGTGAAGTTGGATAACATGTACAGCTGTCGAGATCACATGCACGCCCTGTGCCACAGTAGTCGACGCCAAACTCACACTGTTCACCTGTTTCAATTTTCTTATTCCCACAAGAGGGGAGTTGATGTTGTAAATTACTGTCTCCTTCATCATCCTCATTTCCGATCATTCCATCGTCATTGGTATCTCTTCTGGGCCTACGCACTGATGATGAAGAACTGAATTTAATAGGGCCGACTCCTCCAGTGTTACCTGTATCAGGAGCATTTGCATCGCTGTCATCATCAGCTCCAATTGAAGCAATAGATAGCGTAAGACGTGACAGTGACGAAGAAGATGTTACTACTGGGGCATTAATACTAGATGTAGACTTCGCAACGATAATTCTACTTGTAGAAGAAGAGCTATCAGCATCAGGCTTTTTCTTGCAATCTTTACCACAGGTAGTGTTTTTACCTTCATCGTAATCACAGACGTTGAGCTCTCGGCGGCAATCTGTGTTAGAGGTACATGTTTTTCCACTCGCTACACCTCCGCAGTGACCTGTATCTCCTCCTGCTAATTGAGCAAGAAGGCTTTTGCTAAATCGAGACAATAAGTTTCCTTGTAGATTTGTTTTATCGCATGGAGCATAGCGGTAAATGCCATTAGCTTGCTTGGTAGTACCATAGGCAACGTTGCGCTCAGGATCCCATGTCATCGAAGGTCTGTCGGCACTTTGAACGGAGCTTTTTACAAGAATATCTCCTTCAGGATCGTACGAGTACACCATTCTAGGTGTATCGTGCGTTTGAGCTATGCCAAAAATAAGTGCCTTGTCGTTTTCTGTGTCCCAAACTGCACTAAGACTTCCGTAAGAGTTTATGTTTGCGAAGGTGTTCGTTGATGTTGAAATAGAATCATTCACCGGATCAAATTCATGTATATATATGCTACCAAAAATATATATCTTTCCAGTTTTGGGATTCCACGCACTGGCACCTTGACGTACATTTTCTTTGAGCTTAGATCCCATAGTTCGAATACTTCTTCTTACAGGATCAAATTCTAGTATTTCTTTTCCAACCGTACTTGTCCTGCTATTTGGATCATTCTGGTCAGGAATTCCACCGAAAATGTATACCTTTTTTCTCTCGGCATCCCAAACTGCAGTAGACCATACTCGTTTTGATGGAAGAGAGACGCCTATATTAGTTCTTAGCACTCCAACATCTCCGACTTTGGGATCGTACTGGTAGATCCCACTGGAGGCTTCGTACTCATCAGAGTCACGATTTGCATAGCCTCCAAAGAAGTAAAAGTTATCCCCATTATCATCATAGATAGCAGCAGCCCCTCCTAGTGAATGGTGTTCTGGAATGACTAGAAGCTTGGATGCTGTATCTTGGGTGATAGGATCAAACGTATAGAGATGATGACGGCTATCTCCAGGCTGAGGAGCTTGAGGATGAGTAAGTGGCCCGAGGATCATGCGTTTGCGATGAGAGTCCCACACTGCAAAATCCCCACCCCATAGTGAAGTTCTTGGAAGGCTCATTTCAGCTATGGTTTCCCAAGATTCTGTACACTCTGATGCTAGTGGATCGGATCGATAACACTTCGGTGTGTAGCTCAGAATTTGATCGTTTCCTCCATCTTGTCTCGTTCCAAACATAAATACTTTCTTGTAAACTGGATCCCACACAACAGAACCTTCTAGTCTCATCTTTCCGGAAGGATAGTCCACCTCTATTTTCTTATACTGCGAGTTCGAAAGAGAGATTTTAGAAATATACTCACCTTTCCAGTCACTAAAGAAGTACACATTTTCTTCATCTTGATCCCATGCAGCATTCATTAAATTATTATCATTTTGAAATCCACTGAAGTATTGTGTTTTAGAAAATGAACCTGACTCAGGATCAAAGGTTAAGCCACCACGAGCTCCAAATATATGAATGAGGCCGGTATTAGCATCTTGAATGACCGAATGTGCTACAGGATATTCTGGCATACCTTCGCGTGTTAATACTGTATCGATCCTCGGGTCATAGACTTTGTACTGCCCCCCGTCATCGCCTGCATTGTAGTTCTCTGCAAAAATGTACACCTTATCTGTAGGCTCATCATAAATTGCTGCTGGTCGTTTGTATTCTATAATTTCATCGTAGCCAAGTACCTCATTCCATCCTCTAGTACGAGGCCCCAAAGTACCTGAATTCTTACGTATCGTATCTGCAATTGGGTCGTACTCTAGTACTTCAGTATGAGAATAATATTCAGTCTCTGATGCGTAGTATCCACCTAATATATAAATCTTCTTGCGCTTGGAATCCCACACTGTCGACATTTCATAGTGTGAGCTTGGAAGCTTGGCAGACATCGTTCTCACTTTTCCACTTGCAGGATCAAATTCTAATATAGCTGTTGACCAAGCGCCTTGGGAGATATAGGCATTGGACCCCCCTCCAAACAGATAGATCTTGCCGGTATCTGGCACATAGATGGCAGAAGAGGTAGTGAGATCATAGGGCAAGCGTACAGGCTCTATAACTACTTTTCCTTCGACGCATTCGGTTGGTGGAGAAGGTAGCAGATCTTCTTCTTGCTTACGTTGTCCACAATCATCTGGGCAATACACATACCCCTCACAAAATTCTCCGTCACATCCAACTGCACCTTCGTTTTGACTGCAGACTCCATCTCCACATGAAGAAGCAGATTTCTGTAAGTTATCATTACTATCTGCAACACAAATAGTCATATCTCTACACTCTGCATCTACCACACAAGTAGCTCCATCAATAGTACACTTAGATCCATTGTCACATTCTTCATCTTCATTAGTGACACCATCACCACATATGTCTCCAGTTATTGTCGAAGCAGAAGATGAAGAACTTATGCCTACATCATCTTTGCCGCACTTGGATTCACAGAGATCTTTTGATGAATAGGCAGGTCCAGCAGTAGGTGTGTCACATGACTGTGGCAGTTTTACACATGAGCCTTCACAGCATCCGTATCCTAAATCTTCTGATGCAGCAGAATGAGTAGATGATGAGGAGCTACTTTTGCCTGGTCCTCCCTGAGGGCAGTTTGGTACTGGTAGTTGTGGGCAGGTGTCTTCGTTGTCTGGAGGACAGTCGAGTGGGCAGCTAATGCTCGATTCACTAGAGTCACAGACGTAGTTATAGTTACAAGTTTCTTGGTGACAGTAACATGCACACAGATCTGGACCATTCGCCTGGCATCCAAAGTTACAGTGCACGCTGTACTTGCTTCCGTTGCACTGTGCTTCGCAGCTTATTTCGAATGCAGGTATCTCATTTCGCGGGATTGATACAGCGTTAGAAGCAGAAGGATCCACAGGGTAATTTGCTGCACAAGCACATTGTGTTTCCCATGCATAAAATGGACAGCATTCATCAGTTGTTGGTACTTGGCCATTGTTACAAACTGCACTACATGCAGTAACAAGGGCTGGCATTTGTGCCGGGCTGGTATCTTGCCCTTCTTGGCATAAACTTGGAGCACTTGGATTGTAATTATCTCTTTGGGGTGGTGATACACAGGTACACGTATCAAAGTTACATCGTTGACCACCGCTACAACTTTCATCTCTGTAGCATTCATCGTTGTTGATACTGCATTTGTTACGACACGCACAAGAGTCAGCGTCGCAGTACGCAGCTTCTCCACAGACTTCACCAACTCCAGGTTCACATTGCTCTCCGAAAGAGAAGACTCCATCTCCACAGGTATTTGACGGAGCACACCAGCAATTGCTTGAGCATTCATATCCTGATGGACAATCTTGCATTTCAAATGTTTCACCGTTGTCACTGTACACTTGGCAATCACAGGCTGAGCAACTTTGAGTCCGCACACCTTCTGTACTTTCTAAATTACAATATTCATCGCATCCATCTCCGTTGTCATTATTTCCATCATCACACTGTTCTTGTCCTCTTTCGTATATTCCATTTCCACAGGTATCAAGATAGTTAGAGCATGTGTCACCACATCTAGCAGGACCGCTTTCGATATAGAATTCTCCTAGACAGGTGTCTTCTGTTGCATCGTCATACACTGGTTGGCAACTTGTTTTGTTTACAGATCCATCGGGCTGCGTTCTTCCATCCGGTAGGCAGCAGTGCCTGTATTCTGGTTCACAGTCTTCGCTACATCCGTCTCCACTATCAGTATTTCCATCATCACAGCTTTCGTCATATCCCTGTACGAAACCATCACCACAAACAGATTCTGGAACACCACAGTCTTCCATGCACTCTAGATATCCAGGATCAGGCTCGACAGAGCATACTTCATATGGTGCATCTGAGTCGTACGTTGGTCCATTGCAGTAGAGGTCTGGGAAGAAGCCTTCTGCGTAACAACCTTGTATTTCTTCATCTTCTCCGTCTGGATCCCAGCGATTTGGAATTGTTCCTTGATAACAACATATTTTCTCTTCGGTGATGCAATCTGCACTGCATCCATCGCCACTATCAGTATTTCCATCATCGCACCACTCGTCATAGAGTGAATCTACATTTCCATCTCCACAGGTAGGAAGTGTGCAATCTGTATGACATGAATTTCTATCGTCTGCATTTTGAGAGCCATTATCACATTCTTCACCTACTTCAATAGTTCCATTTCCACAGTTGGTATTGATTTCCTGACAATCGTCGCCACATAGTGAATCACTTGTGTCATAGACACAAGAGTTTGTTTGCCACTGGCAGTCAGAATCTGATGTACAAGAATAGCCTCCGTCTGCTCCTCCGCAAATACCTACAGGTCCTAGCGGATCAGTGCCAGTGTTAGAATTTGAATTTCCTGTGTTGTTACTATTCCCACCAGAGCAATTAGCAGCACCAGCTTCTACTGGCGTATTCACAGAATTACTACAGTTTTGTGTTCCTTTGTGACAGAGCCGCATTGCAGTGCCAGCGGCAGGGTAGTAGCAACGTTGTCCTGTTCCAAAGCCGAATGAAATGTGGCTTCCTGCATTATGTGATCCTGCTTCTGTTCCTAGGAATGTAGACCACACTCCGTTTTCTTGCATCTCTAAAGTGATTGCTGTTCGCGATGGTGACGAGAAGGAATACTCAACAGTCAGCGTACCCTGATCTGCATGACTTAAGGAGTGTAGTGTAATTTGACCAAGTGCCACTTGGCCCAAGAGACTATTACCCGATGGTAGGTAGGCATTTGTATCTGGGAAGATACATGTTGATATGTCTGTGCAATCTGCATCATCTAAGCATGATGACCCATCGAATTCACAGACAGAGCCAGTGTCACATTGTTCTCCTGTATCAACGACTCCATCTCCACAGATTGATTGATTGCAGTAATTATTACATTCCAGCTCTGCATCTGTGTAATCTACCTCTGCAAATATTCCACCCTGTGTACATCCATCCCCTGCATTTATATAGGTACAACTGTTGCCACTTCCAACTTGATCACAACAGTACGCATTACAATCATCATAAAGATCACCTGTCCTTGCTATAGGAATTCCAACAAATGCTAAGAATTTATGGAATGGTGAATACGCAGTTTGTGGATTACACGGACTCACTTCAATTTTACAATCAAGACTACAGCCATCTTCATCTTCAATATTCCCATCATCACACTCCTCATCATCATCAACAATCCCATCTCCGCATGCTTTTAGCGTGCAGTCGGTTCTACATACTCCGTTTGGGTTATCAGAGTTGTCGTCCGCTAGATCACACTCTTCTCCGCTATTGGACTGGATAGTGCCATCTCCACATACTTCATCTTTGCAGGTGCTATTACAGCCATCATTGTTTGTAGTATTTCCATCATCACACTCTTCTCCTGAATCAACAGTCCCATTTCCACATCCTTCTAATAAACAGGTGGAGTCACACCCATCACCATCAGACTCATTTCCATCATCACACTCTTCTCCGTTATTGGACTGGATAGTGCCATCTCCACATACTTCATCTTTGCACTTGCTATTACATCCATCATTGTTATCAGTATTCCCATCATCACATTGTTCAGTTCCTTCAGTTAATCCATTTCCACATCCTTCTAGCATACACGATGAGCTACATCCATCTCCATCGCTTACATTCCCATCATCACATTCTTCTCCTGACTTTGTATTTTTATATCCATCTCCACACTCAACGTAGGTACAGTTAGCATCACAGGAAGCTGTTTCTCCACTATCATCACACTCTTCGCTTCCTTCGACATTTCCATCTCCACATACAGGTGTGCTAGGACCACCAGAGCTTTGGCATGTACCAAAATCATAAGCCTCCATACCATCCTCGTCAGCGCAAAACAGTCCTGCTCCACATCCAAATGAATCGTGGGATGTATTTCCGCTCGTAGCATGTATCCAGCCTCTATTAGCATCTAATATAGAACAAGGATGATCGTTGCAGGCATCTCCTAAAATTCCTTCTACTCTCAATCCATCACCGGGGCAAGGTGGATCCAATAACATACAAATTCTGGGGGATGAAAACTGGTCATTGTCTGGACCTGGATTTTCATACTCACACATGATGGCAAGCTGATCTCCCCAACAATCAATTAGTCCAGAATCAGAAGTATCACCATTTACATTGCAACTATACCCACAAGATTCACCTACATCTGCAACGCGAGAGCCTCCGGGGCAATCGGGATTTGTAAGGCATAACGGCACCTCGTATGTATAACTATCGCAGTACATGCCTTCTCTACAATCCCAAAAGTCAAAGCCTGAGGTACAAATATTATTTGGATCATCATCCCTACTGTCACTATGACAAAAGTATTGACCAGCCCCATACCCTAAACACATACCATTACCACATAGTAAGGCTGAATCACCCTCAGAGCAGTCTACTCTCCCTGCAGGATCCATATCTCCTGAAGAGTTTCCAACATTGCTATCAGAGTCGTTACCAAATGCTCCTCGTAGACTAGTTGTTTGATTGCTCATACTTAACATGAGTGCTGAAACAATGAGAACATTGAATGCCACAACTCGTAATTTGGCCGGTGTTACAGAAAAACCCATATTAGGAGTACCTTACCAAATAGCCCTCCTTATAAGGAAGCGGTTTGAGTTGCACTATCTATTTTTTACATACTGACTATCTATGCGTAATACATCTACTCTAGTGCCAGTAAGCAATTAACAGTTCCAGTAGAATTTCCACTATGTGATGCCATTGCAATACAGATAGCATCGCTACCATTATTCACCTGCCCCCCAACACCATCTGGAGCAGAGTTATTGAATCCAATACGATCTCCAATATTTACAGTACCTTGAACTTTAACGGGGATCTGACCAATGATTCCAATAAGCGCTTTTGATTCTCCTGTATTTGCTTCCAGGCCATTATTTCCAATAAAACCAGGATTTGTAGATACTGCACCTATCATACGGAGTTGCGAGCTGCTACATCGTTTAACGTAACCAGGTCTCTCGGTATCGAGACAGACAATATCTCCATCCGTCATACCATTATCTGCAGATGGGAACCATTCAGCGAAGTCAGCACCTGCACCACTGTAAGCATTATCAGAGAAGGTTGCACCATTTGCCTGAATACGAAAAGCAACATCATTAGTACTTGCTACATCTGAAACAATTTTAAAGATGTCCTGTGTACCTGTTGACTCTGCAGTGTGAATCACAAGCGCTTCATTGTTAAATGCATTATCAGTATATATGTTAAATTTAGCAGTTAAGCTGCTTCCAGTACCAACTCCCACATTTGCATTAGGTGCTACAAAGAATGCAGGCTCCGTATCACCTGCCTGTGAAAATACTTTAAACCTCCAGTCTTGTGTAGGGGAAATGCTGTACGCAGTTGGTGCAGTAGTCAGATTTCCTCCTCCTCCACTAAATCGAATCCAGTAGTTACTTGTAAACTCTGCATCAATCGTTGTAGTAGACCAGTCTCCTCCAGGGTTAAACATCACGGTTCCATCTTGAGATAAGTTACTAGTATTGTCTTCAATAGTAACCGATGACCACCCTGATCCGTTGTAGTATTCAGCAGCCAGCGTTATACCTGCTCCCGCAACTGCTATATCAAAATAGGTAATATAGAACTTGTCTGCAAGTCCAACGTAGATGTAGTCGTTCGTTGGATTTTCTACAGAAAACAGTGTGAATGCTGTTCCAATAGATGTTCTTGCCTCTGTTGTATTGTCGCTATACGAAGGAGTTCCATCATCGTAGTACACGACATCAAATCCAGGAGGATCTACTGCAAGTGAGCCACTTGTTGTAAGTGAGTTATACGCATTGCGGAAGATGTTGGTATCGAACATATTGTCATATCCAAATAGAATATGAGGATTATCCGAGGCACTCTTTGTCGGCATACTAATTCGTATCCCTGGTTCTGATGTAGCTTCACTATCTATGTCTAGAGCTATACCGTCACCATCAGTATCTGCAAACAGAGTTGTTGCTGCACCGTCCTGCTGGAGATGCATTACCGTTGTGCTGTCTGCACTAGCATTGTCATTCTCAAGATGGAACAAGCTTCGCTTAGAAGTGTCGCTAGAATTTGATATTCCTGTAAAGATCAGTCCTGTACCAGTTGTAAGAGAATCTGCATCACCAACGTCGATAACTTTACCAGTTGTAAGTGTATCTGCCTGAATATTTATGACATCAACAGTTGTCGCTTCGGTGTCGATATCGATACCAATGCCGTTTCCATCTTGGTCAACAACTACAGCTGTAGAAGTATCGGTGTTGTTTACATCTAATTTTCCATCTGGACTTGGATCTCCAATGCCCACTCGTTCATTTGTCGTATCAACATTGAAGATTGTTGTACCTCCATCTGTGTCGTTAACTTGAAAGAATGTTGTCGAGTCTGTAGCACTTTTGAATCTTGTTTGACCCTCTACAGATAGTGTTCCAGAAGACGTTAAACTATCTGTCGCATGCACTCTTGCACCAGATGCTGTTTCTCCTACCCAAAGATCATCATCGGTATAGAGCGTATCTGCTTTTTGCCTAAATAGATTCGTATCAAATATATCGTTATGCCCAAAGAGGATATGTGGATTCACGATTTCTCCACTTGTATTTTTTGTTGTCGCCTCTATATCAATAATCATTGCAGCATGAAGTGTCGACTCACTATCAATGAGCTGACCAGATCCATTTGCATTTTGATCGAGGAAGAATGATGCAGGGGAGAATAGGTCATTGGCCTCTAGAATCATTTGTCCAGAACCAGTGAGCAGGCGACCAAAGTGCAGATGCTCACCAGAGCTTGTACCTACAACTTCTAGCGCAAGACCCGTATCAATACTGTTGCTTTCATTTCCTGTACCTACATCGATAAGAAGTCCTCCTGTCATGGTATCTCCCTCTACATGCACGTAACGATTATCAAAGAATTCTTGAAGGGAACCTGTACCGGAGAAGCTACTTCCTCCTCCTCCACCTCCAGCTGCAGCAATAGTTACAGTGTCTGCTCCTGCATCTGTGGTGATAGTAATATTGCTTCCTTCTACGAATGTGAGTGTATCTGTCGTGCCATCTGCTACTACATTACTTTGTCCAGAGACAGCGATTGTTTCAAATAGATTTTGATCGGCGTCTCCCGTATCTGTATCTGTTCCACAGCTAAATCGCTGTGTTGTTGCATCCCAGAGAAGCTTACTTGTAGAAGCGGTATCACAATCTTCAAGACCAGACCCTGCAAATCCATCGGCTACATAGAGAGATGCACCAGAGGCAGCTCCTTCAAATACCAATGTTCCAGAAGATGTGAGTCTGTCTTGAGCATGAATGGTACGCCCAGATGCAGTACCTTGAATCTCTAGGTTAGTATCAAACTCAAATTGGTTTGCAGTGATATTTAGAATCAAGCCACTTCCAGTATTACCAAATCTCAGCTCATAGTTTGAGGAAGTATCTGTTCCATCAATCTGTTGAAAAGCTTCTGTATTTACAATAAGTGTTGGACCCCAACTACTACTGGCATACACCGAGCTAGTATTAGCTATTACCAGGATCGAAATCGTGAGGATTCCAAGGATTCTGATAGCCGGTTTTTGTTTATTTAGAGACATTTATGTGAATTTTTGATATTCATATAATTATACCAAAAAAACACATTTTCGGCTGTAGCGATAGTGTTGTTATTATTTACAACAGTTGTGTAATACTATTTAGACTTTTGGGCTTAAATAAGCCAAAAAAGTGGCGGAGAGAGGGGGATTCGAACCCCCGAGACCCTTGCGGGCCTGACGGTTTTCAAGACCGTTGCATTCGACCACTCTGCCATCTCTCCATGAGCTAGTGTAAAGACTCTGCGCCCGTACGCACAGTCAAAATAGGAGAATTTGTTTCTAGAGGGAGTCGGCCAATCTGTCAGCAAGATCCTTGGTCGTAGGCATGTCCTCTTTAGGACATTCACGACCAGACCAATATTCGCGTAGAGCATCGAGGTAGCCTTTTTGAGAGTGAAGCTTGGTCATATATTCTTTCGCGCTCTCTGCGAATCTAGAGTGCTGCATATTGTGAATCATCTCATAGACTGCTGAGACAAATGCATCTTCGCCACCACAAACTTCGGATCGAACTTCGTCTTGTACAGCGTCCGCAATAGAGTCACTGTCTATGCCCGCCATCAGATACAAGTCTTTCGCAGGTGCAGAAGGGAAGTAGTGGTTAGCTCCTAGGCGACGTAGGGAACAGGGGAGTGAGAAGTCAGCAATAATGTCTGCGACCTGAGTAGCCAGTCCACCCTCAGAATTGTGATCTTCCACAACAATGAGGTGACCTGTTTCTAGTGCTGCTTGAATAATTGCAGATGCATCTATTGGTCTAACAGAAGCCACATTCAGTACACGCACAGAGAGATCTTTTGTGAGTTGATTCTCAAGAAGTACTTCTGTAGCACTCACAGCGGAGTGCACAGGAATTCCAGCTGCAATAATCGTAATATCATCGTCCACTGTTCCTTTTCCACGGATCAAATCGATCTTGCCGTCGAAGGTATAGTCGTCTCCATACAAGATTTCTCCATTAGGGGATTTGAATTGCTCGTGTCCGTCACGAGGGAAGAATGTGTAGATACTTTTATGACCCTCACAGATTTTTTCGATAGCTTTTTCAGCCATGGCAGCAGCTTGGTTACTGTCTGCTGTCATCCACACTTCAGTGTGATCGAAAGGAATGTTTAGGTAATGACGCTCTTGGTGTGTCTCTCCGTCTTCTCCGACAGAAAGTCCTGCATGTGTACAGTCATTGATAATTCCACAGCGTGTGTGGCCGCAGTTTACGTCAATAAGTCTCGCGTTTGCCCTAGCCTCGTTTGTACCAAATGCTGCGAATGTGTAGGTCACAGGAAGCAATCCCGTCTGGCGCATACCTGCAGCCATCATGTACATGTTGGCTTCTGCTACTCCGACATTTATGCAGCGATCTGGAAACTCCGCCTCTACTTTATTAAATCCACCAGAGCCGGCTAAGTCTGCGTGCAGTACCATGATCCGAGGATCGACCTTCATCATATTCAAAAGATGTAGCGCTCCAAACTCTTTGCGGGCAGCACCCTTATCTGTCATTACAGATCTTTTATATCCTTTGAGATTCGGACTAAGTTCAATGTCGGTTTCTATTCCACCGGCAAATCGTGTCTTCTCTTTGTCGTAATATTTTTGATATTGACTCACAGCGTCGTCGAGTGAGTCGAGATCTTTTAGAGCTTCTTTCGCCTCGTCTTCTGAGAGTGGTGCTCCGTGGAAGTTCTTGCTTCCAGTGTTTGACCCTTCTTCCATCAAGGCAATTCCATGGCCCATTGTTGTGTAGTAACAGATGAATATTGGCTTACCCTTGCCAACAAGTGTGTTTGCCTTTTCGATAGCTGCTTTTACTTGAGCAGGGTTATTTCCATTTTGCACTTCGATAACATTCCAGCCAGAGGCAGCAGCAATCGCTGCAAAGTCTGCAGCAACGGTGTCACTTGGTACTCCAGAAAGTTGAATGTCATTCCAGTCACCGTGCACGATAAGGTTATCAAGTTCTAAATGAGCGGCGAGTCTAAATGCTTCTTGGACTTGTCCTTCTTGAGAGTCACCGTCGGCGAGTAGTACATCTACAACTCCGTCTTTCTTTTGGTGCTTTAATCCGAAGGCAGTTCCGAGTCCGTGGCTCACAGCTTTTCCAAGTGGTCCTGTTCCAAAAGGAATATCTCCAAGTCCTGCTTCGATATGACCAGGCAGACCAGACGGTGTACGGAAAGTCGTAATAATATTCTGAGGGTGTGAGAGCCTCTCGTCTCCTTTATCGCGTCCAAAGAGGTAAATTAGTCCATATCCGAGGACAGACAAATGCCCAGGGCTCATACGAAGAGGCTGGTCAACTGTGGCATTCCGCATCTTGTAGACCCAGTAACAAGGGGTGAATGCAGAAAGGGGACCACCAGGGTGACCGGACTTATGTGTCAACGGTGCCATGACAGCTAGGTGACGAATGATTGTGTGTGCAATTTCATACTGAGATACTTCTTCTTCGCTTAATGCTTTAGATTCATCTGGACCAATCCAAATTCGATCTCCAGGATTTGCAGAAGCTGCGATGCGTTGCAAGGACATGGGAAAATCGTGAGGATTTTTACCGGCGAGTGTTATAGTATCTGGTCTAGTCATTTCCAAGAGTGTAAAGAGGAAAACGGAAAACGGAAAGAGCTTCTTTGATGAGATTGTAATCTATTTTCCACTTTCCACTTTCCACTTTCCATTAAAATCAAGAGGGGAGTGTGCTATTCATAAATATTTGATTGTGAAGAAAATTAGTGTTCAGCCCACTGTAAAGCCAAATAACTGTTTCAGTAGGGAATTTTTACGTAAAACCCAGTCCCCTATTATTTGTTAAATTTTGTATACATATGGCTCTACGTATTTTTAAGGATATGGCAACCTCTAACCCTTGTCTGGAAGAGGAAAAGTAGTAACCTATGCAGGTTATGAGACGACCAACATTTAACCGAAAACAGCTCCCATTGATGCAAATCAATATCTCGGCAATCCTCATGCTCAGCTTGCTGATGCTCGCAGTCTAAGATGGCGACTATAGAAGACTTCGATGCATTGGATATTAGAGTTGGACAGATCATATCTGTCGAAGACTTTCCAGAAGCTCGCAAGCCTGCTTTTAAATTAACCATAAATTTTGGAGAAGAACTAGGAACTAAAAAATCATCCGCACAAATTGTTACAAACTATTCCAAAGAAGATTTACAGGATAGATTAGTGATGTGTGTTGTGAATTTTCCACCAAGACAAATTGGTCCGTTTCTTTCAGAAGTTCTTACTCTTGGAGTGCCGGATGAAAAAGGGGAGGTGGTTCTTATAAAACCTAGTGCCGATGTACCCGTTGGCGGGAGGTTGTATTAAGTTGTCATTGGCGTATATTGCTATATATGAAAACAGAACAAATGCTGATAAAAGAAATAGTAGAAGCAACAACTCCTAGGGATATGATGGAAGCTGTTAGTGCATTTCACACAGAATACTCCGCAGATGCACTATTGTCTGTTGCAGGATTTTATGAAGATCCTGATCTAAAGCTAAGCGTAGTTCCAACAGAACTACAAAAGACATCAGTAGAATCTACAAACTATTTATTAGTTAAGGCTATGGCTGATGCTGAGATTCAAAAAAGAATCATGCGCCCTATCCAAGACGCGTGCAGGAAAATAATGGCTCCTTAAGAAGATTTCTTTTCAATAATCAACATCCTCTTAGGACCATTGCGGATCTCTTCTTTTACCCCTGTCCAGTCGTGGATCGCATCGAGAAGAACACGGTGTTTATATTTATAGTCGAGTCCCCTTTTGGTCCCAGGGTCGTTCGTAATAAAGTGTCTCCAGTTGTATCCTGTAATGACAAGCATGTGATACCACGGTCCTTGGCCTGAGAAGTTTGGGTTACCAAGGTCGCGACCTGCAGCAGGCACTATGACGGGGTTGCCTTTGGTAATTTCATGCATGATTGATTCTTTTGTTACATCTTCACTAATGCGTGTTTCGTAGCTGTAATACTCTTCGACAATCGTTGCGAGCTCTTCAAGTGAAACGTCGTACTTGTATCCGTGAGATTCTTCCCACGTAGTAAGCTGTAGAATTTCTCGATTTGCTTGGTCTGAACTTAAAGCAGATCCTCTCAAAAAGTAATCCACCATAATAACAGAAGCTTCTTCACATGCTTCTTGGTAAGGGTTATCCCAGTTAGCTTCTGGCGCTTGTACGGTAAATGGCACACTGAGGTATCCTTTGCTTGGAAGTGTTATTTCTTGGATTTCCCCAGATTCAGGGACTGGATCTGCATCATGCTCAAAATTTACCTTAGCTTCGGAAGAAGGCTCCAATTCCACTGTAACAGTAGAAGCAGTGCATCCTGTAAGGATTATGGCCGAAAGGAGTCCTGTCCAGATACGCATAGATGTAAGATTTGTTACACGCTACCTCTTTTAGGCTTAAAATCCAGTGAATTGTACTCTATAATGCGAATAATTTCTCCCCAAAAACACTCATGAAACTGTTTCTAGACACTGCAAATATGGCTCAGGTAAAAGAAATAGCATCGTGGGGAATTTTGGATGGAGTCACAACAAACCCAAGCCTTGTGGCTAAAGAAGAAGGGGCAGATTTCAAAGCTACGGTTACAGAAATGTGCGGACTAGTAGATGAAGTAAGTGCACAGATTACAGCCACGGAATTTGAAGAGATGAAAAGCCAAGCAGATGAATACAGTAGCTGGCACAAGAATGTCGTAGTCAAAGTTCCAATGACCGTAGAAGGACTAAAGACATTAAACTACTGCAGCTCAAAAGGTATTCACACGAATACCACTCTTGTCTTCTCTGTTCCTCAGGCAATCATGGCTGCCAAGTCTGGCGCTACGATGATCAGTCCATTTGTTGGTCGCCTTGATGATCTTGGAATGGACGGCATGGATTTTATTGCAGATATCATGCAGGCCTGGAGCCACTACAAATTTGATACACAAGTACTGGTTGCATCTATTCGCAACCTAGAGCACGTTGTTCGCGCCGCAACACTTGGTGCGCACATTTGCACTATTCCTTATAAAGTATTCCAGGAACTTCCACAGCATGATCTTACTGATAAAGGTCTTAAGAAATTTATGGAAGATTGGGAGTCCGTTCAAAACCGATAATGTCTATAAGCCAACTTGGAGTCATCGGCCTTGGAACTATGGGTGCAAACCTTGCACGTAATGCAGCCCGCAATGGAGCGAAAGTCGCGGTCTACAACAGAACGACAGAGGTGATGAATGATTTTGTAAAAGACTATAAAAAAGAGGGGATGATCGTACCGTGTAAAACGTACGAAGAGCTTATGCGTTCACTCGACACACCTAGGGCTGTACTCCTTATGGTAAAAGCAGGACCTGCTGTTGACGCTGTTATAGAAGACTTGCTTCCGCACTTAGAAGAAGGTGACATCATCATTGATGGTGGAAACAGTCACTATCCAGACTCTGAAAGACGTGTAAAAGAGTTAAAAGAAAAGGGGATCCGCTTTTTGGGAATGGGAGTGAGTGGTGGAGAAGAAGGTGCACTCCTAGGACCTAGTATGATGCCGGGTGGAGACGTGACTGCATGGGAAGATATGAAAGAGCTACTCGAAAAAATGGCAGCAGATGACGGTCTTGGAGGCAAGTGTGTTACCTATATAGGAGAAGGAGGGTCGGGTCACTTTGTAAAGATGGTGCATAACGGTATCGAGTATGGAATCATGCAGCTCATTGCAGAGAGTTATGACGTGCTTAAAAATATCGGTGACTACACAAACGCAGAACTTGCAGAAACATTTGGTCATTGGAATAAAGGAGATGACTTGCAGTCTTTTCTTATAGAAATTACGGCAAAGGCCTTTGAGAAAAAAGACGATCAGGGACCTGGTGACTTGATCGATGTCATTCAAGATCAGGCAGGACAAAAGGGGACTGGAAAGTGGACAACGATCTCGGCTCTGCATTACGGGGTGGCAATTCCTACAATTACTGCTGCTGTTGATGCTCGTATTATTTCTGGGAGTTTAGACCTAAGAGAAAGTAAGAGGCCTTACACTCCAGATCTCGAAGAGCCAGTTCCAAATAAGGAGAAGATGCGCATCATGGTACGAAGTGCACTGCACTTAAGCACACTCTGTTCTTATAAACAGGGTTTTCAGCTTATGAAAGTGGCAAGCGAAGAACACAACTGGCAGCTCAATCTTTCTGAATGCGCACGGATTTGGCTTGGCGGGTGCATTATTCGATCGGTGTTACTAAAAACATTTATCGATGCCCTTAGTGGTGACAGTGCTAAAGAAGAAACAGCATCTCAATATTTCGAGAAGCAATTTAGTGGTGAGAAGCAGGTGTTCTGGAGGCAGATTCAAGAACTATCAGCCAGTAGAGGAATTCCAATTCCCGCTATCTCTGCATCATTAAGTTATTACGATGCTATTCGTAGAGACAGACTTCCACAGAACTTAATTCAAGCCCAGCGTGATTTCTTTGGAGCTCATACGTTTACACGTACTGATAAAGAGGGAACATATCACGCTCAGTGGGAGTAAGAGGCTATTCAAAAATAAAGAGTTTTGTGCTATAATAAGCCTTGTACATACACAAAAACTCATATGAATACTACTCAAGAAAACAGGAAATGGATCGTTATAATTATGTCTGCATTCTTTGCATTTGCCTTCTCAATGAGCGCAAAGCAGGGGCTGCTCGCATCACTCGACTTTCATGACTACACAGAGCCTCAGCTCGAGCAGTATGATGGATTCGATCCTGCTGAAGGATTTGAATACCACTACGACTCAGATGTGCCATACGAACCATCTCCTTATAGTGGAAGTGACTACGAAGAAGGTTCATACGATGATACTAATTACGATTCATATGATTCTTATGACTCCTACGATTCTTACGATATCTATGATGGAACAGGAGTAGATGAATATCATTTTGATGATACAAACTATGGTGAATATGATTATGAGTATGATTACGACTACGACTACGATGCAGATGACCACGAAGACACACCGGTTGAAGCTGAAGATGACTACCCTACTTATCAGCCTTCAAATAAGGACACTACTCTACCACCAGTTAGTGGTAACGAATCAGGTACGTCTGAAGATGAAACGTTTACCGAAGGGTACTTTGAAGATGGAAATTTTATAGAGCAGCCTATCGAAGGTTCTGATTTTTACGAAGGGCACACAGACGAAGATGGAACGTTTGTTCCACATGACGAAGGTGACCACCTAGAAGAAGGTACGTTCGATAATGTGCATTTTGATGAAGACGGAACAGTCGAAGAAGATCTTTACGATTCCTATGGAAACTCATCTGCTGAGACAGGCTCAGATGGATACATTCAAAACTACGAATATGATGTAGAGGTAGTAGAGCCACAAGAGCCTGCTCCACCAGCACCGCAGCCACTAGATGATTTGTATGCAGAGCCAACATATGAAGCAGCTCCTCAACCCGAAGCCCCAGCTGAAGACCCTGAAGAAGATCCGTATGATGAGCCTATTCCTTCTATAGAAGACGAAGACAACTCTCATATTTTGCAAAAGCTTCTCGACAAGCTCTTGATGATGTTCGGAGGGTAAAAACCTGATACACTGAGGCCCATGTATGCCTCTGCAACATGCGAAGAAATATTTCGTAAACTAGAAAGTTCCCTTGATGGGATTTCTGGTGAACTCGTTGTATCGCGAAGAGCGCAGTTTGGATTGAACCAACTTCCGACAAAGAAGAAGTCTCTTGTCACACTGTTCTTCTCACAGTTTCAAGACACGATGGTGTATATCCTCTTTGCAGCTTTAGGAATATCTCTCGTAATTCCATTTGTAGAGAACGGAGGCAGTCCACATGCAGAGAGCTTTTTGGATGCCGCAGTAATACTAGCCATCTTACTTCTCAATGCACTCCTTGGTTTTATACAAGAGTACAAAGCAGAAGAAGCGATAGCTGCTCTAGCAAAACTCACCTCTCCACATTCACGTGTCAGACGAGATGGAGTAGAGCAGATTATTGATTCTCGTGAACTTGTTCCTGGTGATATTGTGATAGTAGAAGCTGGAGATAGGGTATCTGCAGATGGAAGAATAATTAATCACTCACATTTACGTGTAAATGAGTCGAGCCTGACTGGAGAATCTCATGCGGTAGATAAAACAGACGAAGTAATGCATAAAGACCGACTACCTCTAGCAGAGCAGCACAATATGCTTTTTTCTGGAACACTTATAAGTAGAGGATATTGTGAATATATAGTTACTTCGACAGGTATTAATACAGAGATTGGAAAAATTGCAAAACTTGTATCCGAGACAGAGTTTCCGGAGACGCCCTTGCAAAAACGCATGGCACAGCTAGGAAAAATGCTAGGCATCGTTGTTATCCTTATTTGTGGAATTATTGCAGGTATTGGTGTGTATCAAGGATTGCTCTATACAGACATCCTTCTTATTACCGTAAGCCTAGCTGTATCCGCTGTTCCAGAGGGGCTCCCTGCAGTAGTTACGGTGTGTCTTGCGATGGGAGTTCGCCGTATGACGAAGCAAAATGCGTTAGTGCGTAGGTTAGAATCTCTCGAGACACTGGGGAGTGTGACAGTTATCTGCAGTGATAAAACAGGAACTATCACCCAGAATAAAATGAAAGTGATAGACAGTTGGCTCGCAGAGGGACAAGAAAAATCTCTCCTCGCACAGATTGCCTCGTCATGTAACAGAGCAAAACTTCCTGACATCGGAGATCCTACAGAAATCGGCTTACTCGAATTTGCAAAAAAAGAGGAGGTAGAGCGACTAAATGTAGATGATGAAGAGGTTCCATTTACATCAGAGAGCAAGTACATGCAGACACGCCACTCCGATCTAGTATTTCTAAAAGGAGCACCAGAGAAAATTGTCGAGCTTGCAGGAGGTGACCACTCTGCATTAGAAGAGGCTGATGACGCTTTTGCATCAAAGGGGCTTCGAGTTCTTGCGTGTGCCGTTAAAAAAGGAAACGATATAACTGTAGTAGGACTCATCGCTATGGAGGATCCCCCAAGACTCACAGCCGCGCAGGCTATAAAAGAAGCAAAAGCTGCAGGAATCAGAACCATCATGATTACAGGGGATAATGTAAAAACCGCAGCGTCTATAGCGGCGCAAGTGGGCATAGAAGGTAAAGCTATTCATGGTAGTGAGATAGATCAGATGACCTTGCATCAATTGCAAGTAGCACTGCAAGATGCAGCAGTATTTGCCAGAGTCTCTCCTGTACATAAGTTAAGAATATTAGAAGTGCTGCAATCCGCAGGAGAAGTTGTCGCTATGTCAGGCGACGGTGTAAACGATGCACCTGCATTAAAAGGAGCTCATGTAGGAGTGGCTATGGGTAAAGTTGGGACAGAGGTTGCTCGAGAAGCTTCGAGTATTGTTCTTGCTGATGACCACTTCGCTACGATTGTCGTTGCTATTAAGGAAGGCCGAAGGATCTATGACAATATCAAAAAGTTTGTCTTGTTTTTGTTGAGGGCTAACTTTGATGAGCTCCTGTTTATTGCTACAACTATTATTCTTGGAATGCCGTTGCCATATTTGCCACTGCATATTCTCTGGATTAACTTAATGACTGATGGGCTCCCAGCTCTAGCCCTTGGAATGGAACCTGCTGAGCCTGACATAATGAAGAGGAAGCCTCGTTCTCAAGATGAGCACATTCTCCATGGTGAGTGGGGTCGACTACTCTTCTCATCGGTATTTGCTTTTGCTATCGCATTTGTCTTCTTTCTTTGGCAGCTCTCACAAGGTATCCCAGTAATAGAGGCTCGCTCAGCAACCCTTACTCTCGCAATCGTCTTCGAGCTCTGTCTCGCATTTTCTGTACGTAGTAGAGAGCCTATCTGGCGTATAGGATTCTTTTCCAATCCATGGCTCATAGGAGCAACAGCGATCCCATTCATGTTGCAATTTGTATTGCTGTATACCCCTCTGAATATTCTGTTCCATGTAAGCCCAATTTCGTTTATGCAGTGGATTGAGGTGTTTGCGCTAGCCCTTACAGCGTTCGCAGTATTCGAAGTAATTAAACTATTGCCAGACAAAATAAAAGCCTAAATGTCTATTCCAATACAGTGAGATATCCCTCAAGCTAAGGACTATGAAAGAGCGCACCTATAAAATAGTAATGCTGGGGTACGTTATTATCCCGCTTGTCGCAGTAGTTACTGCAATAGCGCTACTTTGGAACAAATATATCTTTGCGACAGATCTCTATTTGCTTCTATTCTTTTACTCATTTTCTATTCTCGGAATTGGAATTGGGTACCACAGACTGTTAACACATGATGGATTTAAAACCTTCGCTCCTATTCGTGCATTCTTTATTTTATGTGGATGTATGACCCTAGAAGGAAAGCCTTTGGCTTGGACTGCTACACACGTTAAGCACCACGCGCATTCAGACCACGAAGACGATCCACATAGTCCACTAGAGGGATTTTGGCATGGCCATGTAGGCTGGGTGTTTTCTCAGGAGAACTTCGAAGACCCAAAGGTCTACTGCCCACACTTGCTTGAAGACAAGGTAACGATGTTTGCTGAACGTACATATTTCTTGTGGCCAGTGCTTTCATTCGTCGCGTGTTATGCAATAGGAGGTTGGACAGGGGTGTTATGGGGAGGGCTTGTCCGAGTATTTTTAACAACACATGTGACATGGAGTGTGAATTCTATTTGCCACACATTTGGACCTCGAGGTTTTGAGACTACTGATGAAAGTAGGAACAACTGGATCATTGGACTCTTGGCTTTTGGAGAGGGTTGGCACAATAACCATCACGCATTTCCTCGCAGTGCCTTTCACGGAATGCGCTGGTATCAGTTCGATCTTTCTGGTCTGATCATCCGCTTCATGGAGAAAGTAGGACTCGTGTGGGAGGTGCAGCGCATCGGACAAGAGACCCAAGAGGCACATCGTCTCAGGGGTCTTACTATGCACGAGAATATTGCAGAGCTTAAGGAAGAGCTCGGAACGTTTATCGACCAAGCAAGGCAGGAGATGGATCAAATGATGTTAAAGCTTCCACCACAGAAAGTTGCTGCTGTACGGTACACACACGAAACAACAATGAAACGATTTGTAGAGATTCAACTTGGAATGCAAAAACATAGAAACATGAAACGCCGAGCTATCGAAAAGCGATACCAAGAAGTCGCAGAGCTTCTCGAGATTGCAAAGCAGAGAATGACTATGGTTGCGGCGTAGAAAAAATGGCGGAGAGTGAGGGATTCGAACCCTCGGACCGGTTACCCGGTCAATACATTAGCAGTGTATCCCATTCGACCACTCTGGCAACTCTCCAGCCGCGGCTAGTATAGTGCAACTTCCTCGCTGTCTTCTACCTTTTCTTTATCGAAAGACAACATAACGTTCTGAAGATCATCAACGCCGTTTTTTGTAATCACTTCAATGGACTCATTTTGCTCAAAGGTTTTGACTAGAAGATCCATAATAGGTACACGAACGATGATACATCCCATACTGCGGAACCTCGTATCCATCCCATTAAAGATTTCATCTTCCTGGCCATATTCATGGAACCCATAGGCGGTGTGGTCTACTCCATCTTTGTAGAGTCTTAAAAACCGTCCAGATGGACCAAATGTGAGGCGATCCCCCTTAGTATGCATGCTTTTAGCGGTCCAGTTCCAGTTTGGTGTAGAGGCATTATAAGAGCGACCGATGTAGTAGACCCAACGCTGCTGGCCGGTAACTACTTCAAAATTGATGTATCTACCATCGCTGTGGAAGATGTATCCCTCATTATTTTTAGTATCTACGATGATTTTATCACCCTCTTCTATATGCCATTTTTCTGCAGATATTTCATGAGGTACAGGAGCGCTATCGAGCCCTACTGTCTGAGCAATTGGGGCCGTTGGAACACTCAAAATGAGTGTCAGCAATGTAGAGGTCAGAGTTGACATAAAGGCGACTATTCTACATAATTTAACATGATCGTCAATGGCTTATTTAAGCCACAATGTGGCATCATAGAGGCTGTCAGAGCCTAAATATTATTGTATAAATAATTAGTTCAATAATGACTGAATTTCCACACGAATCGGTACTTATAAATGAGGTGTTAGAAACACTCTCTCCACAGTCTGGTGATAGGATCTTAGACCTCACTCTAGGCCTTGGTGGACATGCCTCTGCATTGCTTGAGAAAGCAGGACCCAAGGGCTCATTAGTAGGAATAGATGCTGACGAGCAAAACCTAGTAGTAGCGAGGCAGCGACTAGAGAAACAATCTAATCAATGTGAGTTTGTTCATAGTAATTTTAAGCAACTTCCAGAGTTAGAGCTTGGTAAATTCGATGTGATCCTTGCAGATCTTGGAGTGAGCTCTCCTCACTTTGACGATGCAGATCGAGGATTTAGCTTCAGGAAAGATGGCCCTTTAGATATGCGATTTGATCGCTCTCAGGGACGTACTGCAGCAGAAATTATTCAAAAATATACTGAGCTAGAGCTTTCTGAAATACTAAGAGACTTCGGAGAAGTCCCACAACATGACAAAATTGCAGGAGCTCTTAAGAGAGAAAATCCACAATCTACACATCAGGCTTACGGAGTAATTGAATCTGTAAATACGCGTGATGCAAAGAAAAATGCACAGAAGGTGTTCCAGGCTCTGCGTATTGAAGTAAATAATGAGCTAGAAGCCTTAGATACCGTATTAGAGACTGCTCCAGAGATGCTCAATTCAGAGGGGAGACTGGGAATTATCAGCTTTCACTCACTGGAAGACCGAAGAGTAAAGCAGAAATTTCGTGCTCTTTCGAGCGTAGAAAAAGATAACACTACAGGTGCAGATATTGGTAAGCCTCTATTCTCTGAAATCAAAAGAAAACCAATTAAGCCATCAACAGAAGAAATAGAAAATAACCCTCGCAGCAGAAGCGCAGTTCTTAGGGTTCTTAAAAAGAACGCAGTCTAAAGTTATGCTAAAATAGAGATATGCTAAAGGATTTTCTCTTTCCAGAGCAAGCCTCTCGAAGGTCTTCACTTGGGCGAATGGTAAACCAGAGCACGGTGTTGCTTATGGCTTCTATTGGAGCGCTCATTTTATTGCTTGCTTTGCTTATTCTCTTTCATCAAAACAGCAATGCTACAAAGGGGTACCTTTTGCGTAATCTAGAGAAGGAGCGCTCACATCTTCTTTTGGAGCAAGAAGTCTTAAATATGCAAGTTGCGAAAGCTCAGGCCATGGAAAAGATCGAAAATGACCGCCAAGTTCAAACCATGATTCCAGTCAAAAAGCCTATATACACAAAAAATAAGACACCAGAACCCGTAGAAAGCACACAATAGGGTGCAATTTGGGTATAGTCCGAAATCCGAAATCGTGGTATAATAGAACAAACAAATGAAAACAAACCTTGTCATTGGAGTAGTGGGATCAGCCGCGCTAGGACTGATGGTTGCCGTATCTCCACGTCTCCAAACAGCACAACTTCCGTACTCTGAATGCATCGGAGAAGCCTATGGATCAGCTGGTTGCCCTTTGCTTTCTGATGAGTCAACTCCACCAAATTGTGGAGATGCAATTTTAGATGAGGGATCAGGAGAGGAGTGTGACGAAGGTCGATTTAATGGAGTAAGTTTCTGTAGTGATGAATGCAAGATATTCTATTGTGGAGATGCCGAAGTGCAAAACCACATTGGTGAAGAGTGTGACCTTGGTGTAAATGTTTATGCAGTAAGTCAGGGAGATGTAGATTTAATTTTTGATGCAGATCAAATTGGGAATTATGCGAATGAATGTGGTACTGCATGTATTCCTCCATGCCCACTAAAGAAAGATTCAAATGGAGCGTATCTCCTAGATGCAGAAGGGAATTACCAATTGAACTGTGATTCCGGATTACTCCCAAGTCGCTGTACATATGCAATATTCGAGAACGCATGTGACCCAGAGCCTTTGGCACCTGCGGCTCCTGAAGAGCCTGTAGATACAGGAGGTGAAAATTCAACTTCTGGCGATGGTGATATCACTGTAAACCTTTCGTTCCCATTCCCTCAGCAAGATCAGCAAGAATCTTCTCAGGCTCAGCAAAATATTGAGGGAGCTGAAAATACAGAACAAGGACCTGTTTGTGGAAACGGTGTTCCGGAGCTAGGAGAAATGTGTGACGATGGTAACCAGAATGATTTCGATGACTGTACGAATCAGTGTCGTGTATCTTTCTGTGGAGATGGACTTCGAGAAGGTGCAGAGCAGTGTGACTCTAGAGGTGCAGATACCAGCGTGTGTGATGCAGACTGTACAGTTCCAGATTGTGGAGATGGTCACCGCAATAAAAATAATGGAGAGCAGTGTGACGATGGAAATGAAAGCAATTCCGATAGTTGCACAGATGAATGTAAAAAGGCTGAGTGTGGAGATGGTTACAAGCAAAAAGGAGAACAGTGTGACGATGGTAATTCAAGCGACTTTGATAAGTGTCGCAGCGATTGCACTATTCCTGTTTGTGGAGACGGTACAATAGACCGCGGAGAGGAGTGTGATGATGGTAACTTTAATAACACCGACAGTTGTACCAATCAGTGTAAGCAAGCACAGTGTGGTAATGCTATAAAGGATGGTAAAGATGAATGTGATGATGGAAACACTAATAACTTCGATACCTGCAAAAACGATTGTACTATCCCATTCTGTGGAGATGCGGTTGTGACTTCACAGCCTCCTTATGGAGAGCAGTGTGATGATGGGAACAAGATTGATGATGACCAGTGTAACAACAGCTGTAAAAAGCCTGGTTGCGGTGATGGTATTGTCCAAGAAACTCGAGGAGAAGAGTGTGATGATGCTAATACGATCAACACTGATGCTTGTAGTAATGAATGTAAAAAAGCAACGTGTGGAGATGGTATAACCCAGTCAGGTGAGCAGTGTGATGATGGAAATAAAATTAACACAGACTCTTGTACCAATATTTGTACGATGTCTAAGTGTGGTGACGGATTTGTACAGGCCGGTGAGGAATGTGATGACTCAAACCGTGAGAACCTCGATAGCTGTAGCAACCGCTGTAAGGCGGCCCGCTGTGGAGATCAAATCGTTCAGCAAAACGAGCAATGTGATGATGGTGACTCAGATGATACAGACGAGTGTACCAACGAATGTACAGTCGCTGTGTGTGGTAATGGTGTCACTGAGGGTGCCGAAACCTGTGATGACGGTAACGAGAACAACCTTGATTCATGTCTAACGACTTGTCAGCTTCCTGAATGTGGAAACGGTGCAATAGAAGGTACTGAGGAGTGTGACGATGGAAATAACGAAGATGGAGATGGTTGTGATACACGTTGTGGTATCGAAACAATCTGTGGAGATGGAGTAGTAGACGGTATTGAGGAATGTGATGCTGGGCCGCAAAACTCAGATGAGCAAGCAAATGCCTGTAGAGTAAATTGCCGAGTAGCATTCTGTGGAGATGGTGTAATCGACGAGGGAGAAGAGTGTGACAGCACCGATGGCTGTACAGCTGAGTGTCTCGAGCCTACGTTTATGGCGGCCCACGGAAACGGTATTTGGGGAACCGTAGTAGCGATGCTTTTGATTGGTGGAGGTGGAATTGGATTCCTCTACCGTAGAAAGATCGTAGACCTATCAAAGAAGGCTGCAGAGTCTGTTAGAGAGCTCTCTATCGATGACATTCCACTCGATGAGTTGGAGATGCCATGGCACAAATGGAACGATAAGAAGTAGGTTAGAGCGTTACTACCTCCATCTTATTAGCCCTGTCTTTGAGGAGCATGACTTTTTGACCTTTCTTTAAGAGTCCAATTTTCTGTGCAAGATCTACACCGTTTTGCATTGTGACATCGTCAGAAGAATCAAAATCAACTTTCAGTGCGTAGACTCCAAAGCTTAATGAGAGTGAACGCTGAATGATATCGTTCTTTGTAAGGGCAATTATTGGAATAGGCGCACGGAACTTGCTGATATGATTTGCTGTGCGACCGGTCTCTGTAATAAGTACAAATGCTTCGACCTCTTCTTCTTCCGCGAGTGCTATAGCTTTATCCATCTCTTCTTCTGCGCTGTCTCTGAAGTGAATGTTGTACGTTGTCTCGAGTCTAGATAGATGTTCTTCTGTAGCGTGGTGAATACGAATCATTGCTTGTAGAGCTACCAAAGGATGGCTACCAGATGCAGTTTCTCCAGAGAGCATTGTAGAGTCTGTACCAGTAGCTACTGCATGAGCCGTGTCAGTTACCTCTGCACGAGTAGGTACAGGATGCTCTTTCATGCTTTCTAACATGTGCGTTGCAATGATGACTGGTTTTCCAGCATCTTTACATCGACAGACGATTTCGTCTTGAATGGCTGGGAGTTTTTCGAATGGAAGATCGGCACCGAGGTCACCTCGAGCAACCATGATACCATCAGAAGCATCGATAATTTCTTTGATGTTGTTTACTCCTTTTTGCGTTTCAATTTTCGAAATAATCTTTGATGTACTTCCAACCTCTTCCAGTAGTGCTCGGACTTGTTCCACTTCAGCTGCATTTCGAATAAAAGACAGTGCGAGAAAGTCGAGGTTTTTCTCTGCGCCATACCGTAAATCCTCCCAGTCACTTTCGGTAATAGAAGGAAGATCGATATCTGCTCCAGGGAGATTAATGTGTCTCCTTGTTCCAATTTCACCTTTCTCACGCGCCTTTGCAATGACAGATCCATCTGGCTCTACAGAAACGATATCAAAAGAGATTTCCCCATTATCAATCAAGATAGTATCTGTTTCGATTACATCTTTTGCGAATCCGTCGTAACTCACTTCAATAAGCTTACGTTCTCGTGCACTTTCAGATGCAGTAGAAGAAAAAACTACCTCTTCACCTTTGGCAACGAGGATAGGATCTTGCACATCTCCAGTCCGAATTTCAGCACCTTTCGTATCGAGCATGATACCTACTTGAAGATCGCTTGAGGCGTTATATGCCTGGATACGATCGATAATTTCTTGGTGACTATCACGATCTCCATGGGAAAAGTTCAGTCGAGCAACGTTCATTCCTGCATTTGCTAATTCAGTAAGAATATCTGTTTCCCAAGAGGAAGGCCCTATTGTGCAGACTATTTTGGTTCGCCGGAGGGGGTGAGTAACGTTCATAGTGATATGCCCCTAGCCTAGTGTAGAAATTCGGTCACGAGAAGGGGAATTGCAGCTGATTTAGATGACAACAATATTTTACAAATGCAAGCCTACCAAACATACAAAACAGCCAAATTTTGCTATAATAATACGATTCAATGAAAAATATGAACATCTGGCATCGGCTTCTCACAGGTTGCGCAGTAGCTGCAATATTGTATTTATTTTTCGTTCAAGCGAGATTTGTAATGCAGCCTGTCCCGATCGCCTTCGATCCTATGCAAGTTGCGTATGGATATTCAGGAGTTACATTTTCTGGAACGGTATATCACGATGAAGGACTTGTTCCGGTAGGTGCAGGTACTGGAGTTGCTATTAGTATCAATGGAGCATCCATTGCCACTACAACAACAAATACGAGTGGGCTATTTTCTTTTACTAGCCAAACCATCAGTGAGTTTGATGTCGTAACAGTTTTCATCAATGGCGAAGCTGAAGATGGTGCTTTGGTAATGAAGGTTAGCTCAGATGAGGTAAGAGACACACTGGTAGAAGGTATGGATATCTATAAAGATCATTTGATAATTCGTACGTCAACAGCATCAAACGTAAACTTTACAACAACGGATCTTATTACTTCTGACAATAGCGGTGATGCGGATCTTGCATCTGTATATCATTTAAATAGCAATGATATCTCTATGGGGGCTGATATGGAGTTCTTTGTACACTCAAATGCTGAATATACTATGAGTGGTAGCTTGTATACACATGACCTTGATGTTCGAGGAACTCTCGCTACAGGAACAGGAAACATTGTAGCTTCTGGTTCTGTGGCAATTCCTGGAACGATGACTACATCAGGGGACTTAACCTTGTCAGGTGTAGGATCTGGAGAAAAGCTTACTGCAAATAATATCGCGCTAAACAATGTCTATGTTGATAGCGGACTAGAGGCATACTTTAGAATGGATGAAGGAACTGGATCGAATGCTTCTGGTAGCACGCTCAATACTGGAACTGGGGGCTCGCTGACGAGTGGTCCAACATGGGTTCAGACTAATACAGGGACAACACTGTATTACAACCCGTATGCTATAGAGCTTGATGGAACAAATGATTCAATAACTTTTAATGATGCATGGGATCTTTCTACAGCTATGAAGCGTACATTTAGTACGTGGTTCCGTAGAAAGTCCTCTACAACAGAAGATGTTATCTTTTCTAAAAAGACAGGAAGTGGATCTTCGAATACTGGGTATCAGCTCTACATTGATGACGAATCTGACAAGATGATCTTCGAACTTGCAGACGGTAGTAACGTCTACACAGTAACCTCTACAAGCTCTGTAACAGACCAAAACTGGCATCACGTGGCAGTCTCATTTGATGCGACAGATACTGATGCTACCAATATCTTCTTCGATGGTGCTATCGATGTTTCTGCAAAGGCAGGATCTCTAACAACAAGCTCAGATTCTGTAACGAATGCTACAAACTTTATCATCGGAAATGATAACGGAGGTACAGGTCCGCTTGAGGGTTCAGTAGATGAATTTCGTATCTACAATCGTGTACTAACAGGTACAGAAATTGCAGTACTTGGTGCAGGTGTTAAAAAAGCAACAGGATCTGGTACCTATTACTTTGAGTCCACAGTAGACATTGATGGAGACTTTGGAATTTATGCTGGTACCGTAAACATCGGTACTGGTTATTCAATTCTGGTAGCGGGAGATATGAGTGTATATGGAGAGCTAGAAACCAACAGTGGAACAATTACCCTAAACGGAACTACACAAGCTCTGAATGGTTCTACAGCATTTAATCAACTTGCAAAGACGGTTACCACAGCAGCAACTTTGACATTTGAGTCAAACACAGAGCAGACAGTTTCAGGTGCAATTACATTGCAAGGGGCTACAAACCAGCGCCTTAAACTTCGTGCAAGCGTAGAAGATGATCAAGCCTTCCTTATTGTTGAAAGCACTGGAGCTACGATTCTAAAGCAGCTTGACGTACAAGATAACAACGCATTTAGTGGTGCACTCATGTCTTGTACACTCGGTTGTGTCGATAGTGATAATAACGTGAACTGGGAGTTCCTAGGAGAGTGTGGAGATGGTGTAACAAATACTGGTGAAGAGTGTGATGATGGTAATTCAAATGATGGTGATTCATGTCCGAATGATTGTCAACTGGCAGTCTGTGGAGATGACGTTGTAGAAGGCCTAGAAGAGTGTGATCCACCAAATACAGGTCTTTGCCAGAGTAACTGTCTCTTTAAAGGGTCAGGAGGTGGAGGAGGTGGAGCTCGTGCTTCTACTGCATCTACTGGATCATTCTTCAATCGTCCAGAACCACCAGATGGATGTGGTAACGGTATCCTAGAGCTCTCTAAGAGCGAAGAATGCGATGCAGGTACTCGATTTAATGGACTAGGAACATGTTCGTTTGGTTGTAAACTTCTGAGTTGTGGAGATGGAGTGATCAGTCCTCAAAATGGTGAAGACTGTGAGCCAACTCAAGCTGGAACGAAAAATGGAATAACCTTATTTTCTGTTGCTGAGTGTGGAGAAACCTGCACGGCACCTGTTACAACCGCTGAGGGTACTGTTTGGGGAGGTTGTCGTAGAATGTTCTTACAACCTTGCGGAGGAGCATCTTCCTCTGCTTCTGCTGCACGACCACCAGCACGATGTGGAAATGGAGTAGTTGATACTGGAGAGGAATGCGACTTTGGTGGTATTTGCGAAGGAGGTGACTTCGATGGCTCTTTCTGGACTGATAGAACATCTGTTTCAACCTGTGAATCTGGTGGTGGTACTCCAAAGCCTGAAGGTGGTGATGGATGTAGCGCGCTTTGTAAGACTGAGTTCTGTGGTGATGGACAGATACAGCCTAGAGGTGCAGATAACCAGCCAAACACTACAGATGACGAACAGTGTGATAGTGGAAGTGTATGCTCAAATGATGCATCCAAGACTTGTAGACTTGATAGTGATTGTGAAGGTGAAAACACCTGTGAATTCCATGGTGCAAAAGACGCTAGCTGCTCAAGCAGCTGTAAGAAGTCTGCAACCTCAAAACCTAAACCAAAACCTTCTGCCCCGCCAGCCCCTACTCCAGCTGCAAAATGTGGTAACGAAAAAGTGGAGGGATCTGAAGAATGTGATGAAGGTTCAAGTAATGGAAAGGTGGATAGTACATGTACTTCTACCTGTACAAAGCGTGTAACAGAGCGATCGACTACATCAACCGAACCTGTATGTGGTAATGCAGTACTCGACCCAGATGAAGAGTGTGACAATGGAGATGACAATTCAGATATGGTCGCTAGTGCCTGTCGCACAAACTGTGTTAGTCCTACATGTGGTGACTTCGTAGTTGATGCAAATGAACAATGTGACAATGGCGATGGAAACTCCGATTTCTACTCTGACACCTGTCGTCTCAATTGCAGTCTTCCATACTGCGGAGATGGTGTTCTTGATAGTAATGAGGAATGTGATGGAGGATTATCCTGTAAGCCGAATTGTATCCTTGCGATGCGTCCTACAGAATGTGGAAATGGCACAAAGGAATTTGCAGAACAGTGTGACGATGGAAATACTATTTCTGGTGACGGATGTAGTAGACTCTGTCAGTCTGAGGCAGAAATTTCACCAGTAAGTGTTTGTGGGAATAACGAAGCAGAAGAAGGTGAGCAGTGTGACGATGGAAATACCTCTGATGGAGATGGGTGTAGTGCTAACTGTAGAATTGAAGAAGAAGAGATTCGAAAGATAGCAGCTTCAACACTTAAGCTCGATGCAGACGTGGTCATCGTTAATCCTACAGAGTATGCAAATGCCCTGAAGTTTATTACTGGAAATGACCCATGTTCAACATTGGTGATAAAAGGAAAAAACCAGAAGGCAGCACTCATTCGTGCAGCAGCTCTTGAACAGAATATCCCAATTGTACGAAACATAGATCTTGCACAGGCAATCTTTAAAACTAAAAGGCCTGGAGAAATTATTTACGGAGATCTTTGCAAAGAGATTAATAAGATAAAGGCAGGTGATACTACAAAACCTGCAGCACCAGAGCCTGTGCCTGAAATTCCTGTTCAGCCCGTACCACAGCCACTTCCTCAGGCTCCTACACAGTTTGCCTATGGATATTACCCGTATGCTCAAGTCACACCGATGATCGTAAACCAGCCACCTGCAGGAGACACAGGTCCAGGACTAATTGGTGTTGCTATCGCAGGGGTTGCCGGAGGTATGGGATGGGTACGCAGAAGAAAGAAGAACACTCTCTAGAGTAGTTTCTGTAACTTATTTCGTGCACTCTTGTCATCTGGAGTTAGCAAAAGAAGTTCTTCATAGAGCTTTATAGCATCTTCAGTTTTTCCAAGATGAGCTTTTATTTGAGCAAGATTAAAGAGTGCGCGCGTTGTCCTGCGAGCAGAGAGAGCTTCTTCAAATAATGTTTCTGCCCCTTCTATGTTTCCAGCTTGCACGGCAAAGCCACCAAGGTTTGTGTACGCAACATGAGAAGGTTGATTGGTATCTACCACGCGACCAAAGAGCGCGGAGCTATTATTCCAGTAGCCTTGCTGCGCTATAGTGATACATCCAAATACGGCAATGATAAGCAGTGGTAATTTCCACGATGTCTTCTGGAGAAGAAACCCAACCAAAAATACAGGTCCAAGTAGTGCAAGATATGCATAGCGATCTGATGTGAGGTAAAGATCTGGAATACTTAATTCACCACCGCGCTGCATATTCACAAGCGATGGAGTGAGTAATATTCCAAACCACAGTACGCAGAAGATAACGGATCGAGTTCTCTTGTAAGAGATTAAGCAAGAAACACCAAGAGTAATGATCAAAACTAACCCAGATACTACTAGCTGATGACCAAGAGAAACCTCACTGACAAATGGATAAAAAATACTGAGTCCACTAGGAAGTAAGACGTGTTTAACTGTTAATAAGAACGCAGCAGGAGACAGAATAATTGATGAGAAGGGATCTGCAACTTGTGTCTTTTTTCCAATAATTGCTATGACTAGAAAAACTAGTGACAGTCCAAAGTAGGGGACTTTCTCTTTCAGATGACTAGCAGATAGCTTTTCTCCTCTTAAATAGTCGAACAGTAGTAATGCTAGAGGCAGGGGGAAGATCGAAACCTTTGAGAGCAATCCACATGCAAACAGGCCTACGCTTAGTACTTTCTTTTGTGCATCGTTCTTCCACTGCAGATATGTGTATGTACTACCCAAGAAAAAGGCAGATGCTAAGAGATCTTTTCTGCCGCTGATCCACGAGACAGACTCAACTTGGAGCGGATGAAGTGCAAAGAGCAACGCACAAACAGCAGATATCTTTTCGTCAAAGAAGATGCGCAAAATCAAAAACACTAGTGCTACAGACATTAGGTGCAAGACGAGGTTTGTAATGTGATAGAGAAGGGGGACTGCTGTCTCCTACTATTGACCACTCAAGTTGGTGTGTAAGAAGTGTAAGAGGGATATAGAGCTCAGGGTCGTATGTAGTAAAAGCTTCTGTGATATTTGAAACAGATAATCCGTGAACGGTTGGATTATCAAGTAAGAGCAGTTCATCGTCGTATGCGAGAAACTCTCCGAATAGAGACGGAAGAAATACTGCAGCCGTAATTGCTAGTACAACGCCAAGAGAGCTGAGCTTTTTCATGAGCCGAGTATAGCAGAGGCTGGTACCCCGGAGAGGATTCGAACCTCTGACCTTCACCTTAGAAGGGTGCTGCTCTATCCAGCTGAGCTACCGGGGCATGTTGGTGACGCTATGATGTTAATGATGTACGAGCACTGCTAGTTATATTACGGCTGGCAGGGCCAGCCTTGGCCAGCTGAGCTACCGGGGCATATAAGTGCGCGTTCGCCGCTTATTCTACATATTGTAGCATAGTTTACCATAGGATCGAAGGCTTGCTTTTTGCCAAAATATCTCTATCATCTGCGAGATGAACGGAAAACGCATCATGATCAAGCTTTCTGGAGAGCTCTTCGCTCGGAAAGACGGATTTGGTTTACACCACGAAAGCCTTGGGGAAGTAGCAAAGAGCCTAAAAGAAGTAGTAGATGCAGGTTACGAGGTTGTTGTGGTTGTTGGAGGAGGAAATATATGGAGATTTAGAGATACACAAGATAGCGGTATAGAACGTACATCATCAGATGCTATTGGAATGCTTGCGACCATAATGAATGGAGTTGGCTTGCAGTCAGCCCTTGAGTCTCTCGGACAAAATACTCGTGTCTGTAGTGCTATTGACGTTCCACAATTAGCTGAGCCGTACCTCAAGCGCAGAGCAGAAAGGCACTTAGAGAAGGGTCGCGTTGTAATTTGTGCAGGGGGAACAGGAAACCCATACTTTACAACAGACTCAGCAGCAGCACTAAGAGCTCTCGAGCTTCAGTGCGATACATTGCTAAAGGCAACCAATGTTGACGGAGTCTACGACAAAGATCCAAACAAGCACGATGACGCTGTGAAATACGATGAGCTCACATACCAAGAAGCAATTGAGAAGCATCTTAATGTAATGGATCAAGCTGCATTTAGTTTGTGCATGGATCAAAACCTACCAATCCGTGTGTTCAACTTTGCAGATGCAGGTTCCTTGCTAAAAGCTGCCAAGGGTGAGAAGATCGGGACACTTGTTCACAGTTAACCCCTAAACTTATGGCAGACGCACGCATTGAAAACTTTAACGCAGAAGTAGAAAAGGTTTTAACATATTTACATGGCGAATTTGCAAAGCTACAAACCGGTCGTGCAAATGCAGCTCTTGTAGAAAATGTACCCGTAGATGCGTATGGTCAGAGTCAGCCCCTAAAAGCTGTTGCTGGAGTTAGTGTGCAAGATGCAAAGACGATTGTAGTACAGCCATGGGATGCAAGTACTCTTGGAGACATCGAAACTGCACTTGTAAAAGCTGATATAGGTATCAATCCTGTAAATGATGGCACTGTTATTAGGTTAAACCTACCTCCAATGACTACCGAGCGTAGGGAGCAGCTGGTTAAGCTTGTTCATCAACTTGCGGAAGAAGGACGTATTTCAGTCCGTCAACAGAGGCAGACTGTTCACGATAAAATTAAAGATGAGGAGAAGGATGAGGATGTACGCTACACAATGCTCGAAGAGCTTGAAAAAGCAGTAAAAGCTGCAAACGAGAAAATTGATGAGACTAAGAAGCAAAAAGAGGAAGAAGTAATGACTGTCTAATCATTTGCTTGTAGCATACCCCTGTGAAAACACCTCGTATTGCCATTGTTTCATTTCCAGGAAATAACTGTGAAGTTGAGTCTATGCGTGCAATACGCAATGCTGGAATGGAAGCAGTGTATTTTCGATGGAATGATGATGTCTCACGTCTCAAAGATATTGACGGATATTTCATCCCAGGAGGATTTAGCTATGAAGATCGAGGAAGAGCAGGAATGATCTCTGCTAGAGATCCTATTTTAGAATTCATAAAAGAGGAAGCTGCGAAAGGCAAAGTAGTTATCGGTAACTGTAATGGCGCTCAGGTGCTTATTGAGTCTGGTTTGGTTCCGAATGCGCAAGGTCTCCAGATGAGTCTTGCTCACAATGCAGTTGATGGAGAAGCTACTGGATTTTTGAGTGAGTGGATCTGGTGCACACCAAGTTGTGCACAAGACAGATGTGCAACTAGTGATTGGACTGGAGCTATGCACATGCCAATTGCCCACGGAGAAGGAAGGTTTACAACGACAGACAAAGCACTCTATGAAGGGCTGAAGTCAAATTCCCAAATTGCGTTTCAGTATTGCGATGAAGAGGGGAATATCTCAGAAGAAGTATCGGTTACTCCAAATGGATCCGAGTATGCCATTGCAGGAATCTGTAATCCAGAAGGAAACGTAGTAGCTCTTATGCCACACCCAGAACGCACACCAAAAGGGGACCCGTACTTTGCCTCTATGAAGAAATGGATCGAGTCACACCCAGTAGATGACTCCAAATCTGTTGTAAAAAGCAACAACAGTTCTACAGTGGAAGTGCCTCAGCGAGACGCGCAAGGCGTCGAAATATTCATCGAAACAATTATCGTAAACAATGAAGAGCGTACAGTAGAACAAGCGGCAAGAAGACTTCTCAAAAATATCAGCCTAAAACAGATGAAGTATTTCTCTCTGACAGGAGACCCGCAAGAAGTGCTGGGAACAATCTCACTCTTTAATGCCAACAAAGAAAAGGCAGCTATCAGAAGAGGGTCAGAGTTTTTTACTTGGGACGCAGGTAACAAAAAAGAAGTTCCACTCGAAGTAAATAGAGATCAAGTTGTGCTACTTAGGAGAAACACTCCAGACACAGGAGCTGCACACTTAGAGAAGGGGAGTCAGACAGGAGTGTGTTACCTCTGTAGCGGTGTATCTAAAGAAGAGCTCTGCAAGGCAGACGTTCTCGAGATCTTTGGCAACCCGCACTCTAGTACGTTAGAACTCCTCTAGTGGAACCACGTGTCATTCTTTTGGCGCATAACATCCGCTCCCTATGGAACGTGGGGTCCTTCTTTCGCACAGCAGATGCCATGGGTATCGAGAAGATCTATCTCGCAGGGTACACAGCACAGCCTCCCCGTAGAGAGATAAGCAAAACGGCAATAGGAGCAGAGGATTGGATAGACTGGGAGTATAAAGAAGATCCAATACAAGCTATTAACGATTTGAAGGAAGATGGCTGGAAGGTTGTAGGCCTTGAGTTAGAAGAGGGGGCACAGAAGATCGCAGACTACTCACCGACAGAAAAGATCTGTCTGGTGCTTGGTCACGAAGTAACGGGAGTTCCAGAGGAAATCATCAAGCTTTGTGACGATGTCGTATACATCCCAATGCACGGAAAGAAAGAATCGCTTAACGTGTCAGTTGCGCTGGGAATTGCTCTGGATAGATTACGTAACTAACGTACTTTTAGGTACTTCGCGTATTCAGTGCGCATGAGGGCTCCGAATGTCATACAGATTGCAAAGCAAGCTACGAGCCATCCGATTACAGGAATTTGCGCTACTATCTTGAGTACGATAAATACAAGCACAGAGAGAGCTCCGTTTTTCCAAATAGAGGACTTCTTCTTTGATTTGCTGTTATACATAAACACGAGAAGGATTGCAGTGATGGGTTTTGCAAACGCAATACTAATGGCGTACATGGCAACAACAGTAGCTCCGATAGGAATACCAATAACCGTAATCATAAAGAGTACAGCAACGATTGGTGTACAGATAAAGTAAAGAAGACCGTATAGGGCATTCATCCATGGCTCTTTCTTTGCAAGCTTCGCTCCGTCTTTGAAGTATGTTCTTGTGCCAAGTAGTAGCAAGAAGATAACAAGAGCTGCAGATAAAACAGAATAGAGAGCAACGCCTGCAAGAAGTGAAGCAATGATGCCGGCTACAACTGCTTCGCTTGGTGCATCAAATCCTTCAGATTGTAGATCTGAGTTGCGAGTCACGGTTCCTGCGGTAATAGCTTCAAAGTTAACATCATCTTTATCAGTCCAGTAGTCGAGATCACCGCCAATACGAGCAGCAGATCCGAGCTCTACAGACTCACTCGCAACTGTTGATGAGCCTTGAATGGAACCGTTTAAGTAGAGTTCACCTCCCTCAAAATCTAGGTCTCCACGAATGACACCATTCATAAACACAACACCACCTTTTACAATAACATCTCCATCTATAGTTCCATCAATAGTTATCTCACCTCCAAAGACAATAAGATCATCTTTGATGCGTGCACCTTCTTGAATATCAATATCACCTCCAAATACGACCACGTGTCCTCCTACTGTATCGTTTAGAGTAACTTCACCACCTGCAATGCGCACGTCGTCTTTAACAGGTCCTCGAATATTAATTTTTCCACCAGCAATAGTAAGGTCTTGGTCAACTCCACTGGTGATAGTGATATCACCTCCTGCAACAATTGCATCCCCACGTATGGATTCTTTAATAGTCACTTTTCCACCAGCTGCATAGACGTCATCACTGATAGGACTTTCGATAAATAATGCTTCTTCAGAAACAAATGTTGCGGCAGTAGCTGGAGTAGCAATGAATAGAGAGAGTAGTGCTACAGCTGAGAAAAGTTTCTTCATAGAAAGTAGTGGAAAATAGTAAAAACAGACTATCACAAACCCTCGGTGCTACCTATACACAATCCAGAGGATCGATATCTACAACAGTATCGCTAAGATCTATGTGCTCCAGTGCACTCTTAGGATTTGCACCACGAATAAAAACATGCCACTCTTTTCCACCTCCAAAGAGGGTAGGGGCGCATCCTATAGCCAAATCCTCCACTTTGGAGCGAAGTAAAGTATAGTGTTCTTCAGCACGTCTTTTTGGCTCTATACCGCGGTAAATAAGCCTAATCATATTAGACTCAGGAGGGTAGCCGGCGATTTGGCGCATTTGCAGTTCTTTTGTAATAAATTCTTCAGTTTTGTGCATTGCAGACAGTTTTACCTCGGGTGATTCGGGTCGAAATGTCTGAATTATGACTTCACCAGGCTTTTTTCGCCCAGATCGTCCAGTTAGCTGAGTAAGCAGCTGAAACGTTCGTTCACCTGCACGAAAATGTGGCAAGCTCATGCCAACATCGGCTACTAACACTGCTGCAAGTGTGACATTTGGTAAATCTAGCCCCTTAACGACAGACTGCGTGCCCAGTAAAATGTCTGCTTGGTTCTCGAGCATCTTCTTGAGCATCAGTCTCATCTGCTCGGGTGATTTTAGCGTGTCTGCATCAGCTCTTAAGATCCGAGCGTTCGGAAACTTTCTTGTAATAATGTCTTCCACCCTCTGCGTACCTGCACCTATCGGTCGAAGGTTCACACTCTCACATCCAGGACATACAGATGGTACTTCTGCTATGGCACCAGTAGTGTGATCTTGTAAATACATCGACTCTCCTTTTCTATGAACAGTAAATGGTAGATTGGAATCTGGAGAGACGACTCGCCTTCTGCAATCGAGACACATCATAGATGTGGCAACTCCACGTCTATTTAAAAACAGTATAGATTGCTCCCCTTTTTTGAGGCGTTCCTCGATAGCGTCGAACACGGTATTACTAAATGGGTAACTCTCACCAAATTTGACCTGAGCGAGATCTACAACTTTCACAAGAGGCATTTGCGCATCTCCGTAACGATCATCAATTCTCGCAAGTGAATATCTTCCAGAGATAGTTCTACTCCACGCTTCCAGAGACGGTGTTGCAGTTCCAAGAAGAAGTTTGGCACCAAATTCTTTGCAGAGAACTTCCGCAGTTTCTCGTGCGTGGTACCTAGGAGTTTGCTCATTCTTATATGTCCATTCATGTTCTTCATCGATAATGACAAGGCCCAGATTTGTCACAGGGGCAAACAATGCAGAGCGAGATCCTATAACAAGTTTTACATCACCAAAGCGAATACGCTTCCATTCATCACGCTTTTGCGCAGGAGTTAGTCTGCTATGGAGCATTGCTACAGCATCTTTTCCGAGAAGATCTGTAAATCGATTGATGTTTGCTTCTGTAAGGAGAATTTCCGGAACAAGTAATATTGATTGCTTTCCAACTTTTACCGCATCAGCAATCAGCTGGGCATAGACTTCGGTCTTTCCACTTCCCGTTACTCCAAAAAGCAGCGTTGGTTTATCGGACTCATTAATAATCTTATAGGCTTCTTTTTGCTGATCCGAGAGAACGGGATGTGTTATATCTATTTCAGATACAGGAGCATCAGGTGGATACTCACTCTCTCTAATCTCTGAGAGAATTTCTTTTTCTATAAGAGGTTTGATAGCAGCTCTACTTACTCCGAGCTCTGTCCTTATTTCATCCCAAGTGGCAGAATCTTTATGAGAAAGGTATTCGATGATGCTCTGTTGCTTTGCTCCCCGAACTTCTTCTTTCTTAAGAAGTGTATATTTAGAAATCTTCTTAGGAAGAAGAGCCTCCCATGGAGGACTAGGCAAAAAAACACGCATCGCTTGTCGCAAACTGCAGCAGTAATATTCGGACACCCACTGCACTGTACGAATGTGCGCTTGCGTCAGAAGAGGCTGGTCGTATAAAGACTCTTGAATTTTCTTAAGATCAAAATCCCCTACCGGTTTTGAGGATCCCAAGACAACTCCTTCAACAGACTTGTTGCGAAGGGGGACTCGAACAATACACCCATCGGCAATATCATTGTCTGCTTCATAGCTTAAACCCCCAGAGATTCCAGGAGATTTCGCCGCAGTAAGTACAGTAAGCAGCATGGAGATGAAGTATACATTATTTTTGTATTGGTCGGGGTGAGAGGACTCGAACCTCCGACCCCACGCTCCCAAAGCGCGTACTCTAGCCAACTGAGCTACACCCCGACGAGCAAGATATTATGCTAAAACAAACGTGATGGCTAGAGCTCAATCACCTTTTTGTATACTACTGAGTTCTACCGCTCCTAGAACCGTAATTCCTACATGGATTGTTGAATTGGCGAATGGCTCCAACACTAAGACATGGATCTGGCCTGTCTGCTGCTCGGAGGCTTCTGCGAATAGCATTGATACGATCTAGTCCTTCTGTCGCACGGATTATGGAACGGCGACTTCTACGACCTTCATAGAAGATCTCTGGATCCAGCAAGTTTGTCCTAGAGCGGAAGCGCTGTTCTTTTAGATTTTGTCTGCGAATAGCATCTTGAAGATTATTTTCAGACTCTATCCTGTACTGGTGCGTTCTCGCAGCTGACCTATCATAGTGTGCAGCGTCACGGATTTGCTGTCGCTGAGCCCTTCTTTCGCTGAGAATCCTTTTACGCTCTGTGGTAATACATCTTCGAATAAGAAACTGCCTAGGGTCGTGACCAGTGCCTTCTGAAACAAAGTTGATTTCGAGTGTAGGCAGAGGGTACTTAGCTTTGCACATTTCTGTAACATCAGCAGACACCGTCTGCGCATGTGCAGCTGGTGCAATGAGAATCATCCCGACAAAAATAAGACCTAGTCGCTTCATCAGGATTATAGTTTCATCAATTTTGCGTATCAGCGCAAGAAATTCGCAGTGACAAAGTAATAAAGATGACAATTGGTACACTTTCTTTTATAGAACCATCCACTATAATTTACTCATGACTAGGTACTGGTTCAAACCCAAAAGATACGGCTACGGCTTCTATCCAGTAAGCTGGGAAGGGTGGCTAGCTACTCTTGGACTTGTTGGAATAGTTCTTCTTTCTGGATGCGTTAATAACTTCTTTATAGAACCAGGTCCTTCAAGAAGTGAATCAATCAGATTCGTATTAGATGTATTTATATTTGCTGCACTCGCAACACTTCTCTTTGAAGGGAAGATGAAAGAACCTCTAAAATGGCGGTGGGGAAAGCGCTAGTCTTTACGGTGCAGTGAGCTCAAACTGGACACAATCGTGTCTGTTTTCTGATGCGTAATACTTACATGTCTGAAGAGCTTGCCTCCAACGTTGCAGCTTTTCACGCCTTTGTCGAAGCAAACGACGTTCCTGTTCTTGAACGATCAATCTCTTAGACCTACGGTGCTCTTGAAGAATAAACTCTCGATCGCCGAGTGGAACATTGTGATAGTACGACTTTCGCGTTTTTTCTTGATCTAGCATTCTTGTGTTTAGTGAGCGTTGTGTTTCACGACCATACGAAACATCTCGTGTAACAGAAGAGTAGTGCGTGATTCCTGCACGGTTTAGAAGCCTCGAAGCATGCTCGTACTGTGTTCGTGTGTTATCGATACAGCGACGAAGTTGCAAAAGCAAAGATCCATAGACAGGTTCTGTCTGACCAAATCCAAGTCGGTCACGACAGTGACGCTGTAACTCTGTCTGATTTGGGACAATGGCGCTTGCAAAATCTATTGGGAGACTCGGAAGTAATCCAACAGCGAGAACGGTGAGAGCAATAAGACGTTTCATAGGCTTCTTGAGTAAAGGAGAGTATCGTATACTACTCTCATGCATCTCACAACTCCTCTTTCAAAGGTCTTACGTACGACTAAAGATTACATAGAAGTTCTCGATAGTATGGGGTTGCACACTGTAGAAGATTTATTGCTCTATTTACCAAGAGCACACGAAGATCTATCTCTTATGCATACACTTGGGTCGGCACCTCTCGATACAAAGGTTACAATTTCTGGGATAGTAGATACGTTAAAACTTATTCGTACACGCACAGGAAAACAGCTTGTTACAGGAAAGTTTCTTGATAGCGAAGGTACGAGCTGTGAAGTGATCTGGTTTAATCAGCCACACATCAAGCGCATGCTGAGTGACGGACAAGATACAGTTCTTACAGGAAAACTTGTTGAAAACGGTTACAAGCTGCAGATGCAAAGTCCGACGTTTGAAAAAGCTGGAGGAGGGGATTTGGTACATTCTGGTCGCCTTGTTCCAATTTACCCTCAACATGACAAGATCAACACTAAGTGGCTGCGCGAAAAGATCAATTCAATAAAAGAATCCATAGAGGATTTGCGAGAGACGTTACCGGTAGAAGTTGTAGAAGAGGAAAAGTTTTTATCTCGTGCAGATGCCGTGTACGCCATGCATTTTCCAGAAGACCCTGAGCAAGTACAGAAGGCGCTTGATAGGTTTGCCTTTGAGGATTTGTATGCCATACAGATAAACGCACTTAATCAAAAGAAGGAATGGCAGGGGGAAAGAAATGACAAGCTGAAAATTCCCATGAACGTAGATCATATTAAGCATTTCTTTGCTTCTCTCAAATTCACTCCTACAAACAGCCAGAAAGTTGCAATATTCGAACTTCTGACTGATATGGAAAAAAACGTACCAATGTCTAGACTCCTAGAAGGAGACGTAGGCTCTGGAAAAACTCTTGTTGCCACAGCGGTAATCGCCAATGTTATCGAACATGGGGGTCAGTGTGCATTTATGGTTCCAACGGAAGTACTCGCTAAGCAGCACACAGAATCTATTGGTAAAACGTTGGTAGCTTTTCATAACTATTGCCAAAAAGAAGGGATCGATATGCCTTGCCCTAAGGTAGCACTACTTACCGGCTCTACTCCGAAGGGCCAAGCTGAAGAGACAAGAGCAAATATAGAAGTCGGAAACTTCGATCTTATAATAGGAACACACTCACTTATAGAAGACAAAGTGCAGTTCCATAACTTGCGACTGGTCATAGTAGACGAGCAGCATCGCTTTGGTGTTGCGCAGAGAGACCGTCTTAAATCCAAGGGTAGTCCGCACTTCTTAAGCATGACTGCGACTCCGATTCCAAGAACACTTGCACTTACAGCATACGGACATCACGACCTTTCGGTACTTACCGAGAAACCGGGAAACCGTAAGCCTATCCATACTAAAGTCGTTTCTCCTACTGATAGAAAAACAGTCGAGCTCTTCATCGACAAAGAAATAGAAGCCGGCAGACAGGCGTTTGTTATCTGTCCCCTTATAAAAGAATCCAAAAACGAAGATTTTTCTGAGATAAAAAATGTAGAAGCAGAAAAAAAGCGTCTTGATGAAAGCTTCTCCCATAGAAAGATTGCTATGTTGCATGGAAAGATGACTCCTCAAGAAAAGGAAAACATCATGAGGTCGTTTAAAGAAAAAGAATATGACATCTTGGTTTCTACTTCTGTTATAGAAGTAGGTATCGATATTCCAAATTCAACAATTATTGTTATAGAAGGATCTGAGCGGTTTGGCCTTTCACAATTGCATCAGTTCCGTGGCCGTGTAGGCCGAAGTGATATTAAGAGCCACTGCTTCTTATTTACAACAAGCCCAGAGCAGGCACGGAGTGCAAGACTCAAAGCAATGGAAAAGCACGACTCAGGGTTCCAATTAGCTGAGATTGATTTAAAGCTTCGTGGACCTGGGGAAATGTTTGGGCTCCGCCAGAGCGGAATTCCAGAAATATCCGTCGCAAATCTCTTAAATCCAGAGCTTGTAGTGCGTGCTAGAAAGGCAGCTCAGAAGTACCTAAAAGTTGCTTGACTAAGCCAAAAAGCAGAATAAACTGCGTTAAATTATGAGCGAGCAAAATAACCGCCAATGGTACGACTTAGCCTTAGAATACAAAATATCTGACACCTATGGTGGACGGGAGCTTAATCCTACTGCACCTGGTGTTTCCGATATTGACGTACAACTTGAGGTAGATCTTGCAAGAGTTGCTCAAACACTTGAGTCTGGGTCACAGAGAGCTAAGCAAAATTTAAATATTGATAGAATGTTTACTCTTCACGGAAGAGGAATGCCTGTGGTTCAGCATATTGCACGAATTATGTCTCAGTGGAGTCATGAATACGGCGAATTTTTGAAACGCCATGAATTACATATCGGTCTTTTTGGAAATGCTGCCCCTAGGATAGGACAGGGAGATCAGCCATCAGAATTTGATATCGGTACAAACAATCACAATCTCCGTATTGTTTCTCCTGCTCAAGGAATGGAGCTTATTGCAGATGATATACATAGACTCATGCGCATTCCAAATAATAATAACGGAGGTTTGTGGCCTAATGGAGAACAACATCGTTCACGCACAGCACACAATGCTCTCGTTGATGATCGAGGTATTGCCCTGTCAAAAATTAACCCTTCAAGACTACAAGATTCAAAAGCCATGAATAGAAGAGCAGTTCGATATGTTGACGTCCACGGAAACTTAATTACATACGGCTGTAGAGGCGGGGATAAAGCAGCGCAAGAACAAGCTGAGTGGCTGCGCTCAAAAGTCGGAACTGGAAAAGATATAGTTTCTATTCAAATTGGTGAAGCTACCAGAGAAGCAAAGGCTGTTGCGAGTTTAGAAGAAGGTAAAGAGGGCGATATGATTGTGTATGCAAACGGAGGTGATCCTAATCATCCAAATATAGATATTGTCGCAAAGTACGACACTACAAGTACAGATCCTGATTTGCTCGAATCTTCCGCATATGCTCTTTTTGATAGACCAGTTGAAGGTGATGCATATGTTCAGCTAAGAGATGCAAGGTAGAAAAGGGGTAAAACACTTAAAATGCGCTTTTATCAGTCATCTGTGGCTGGTAGACTTGTATTGAACTTCTCCAAATACTATGACTGATCCTGCAAACCCACCAGCAGGAGGAAATCCTCCTCCACCACCCCCACCACCGCCTCCTCCTCCACCACCTCCAGCAGGTGGACAGGACCCAGCAGCAACTCCTGCACCTGAGGGGCCACCGCCTCCACGTCCTGGCGAAGGAGTACCAGAAGGTGGATTGGATCCTACTCAAGTATTTGCAGCACCCCCTCCGCCTCCACCACCACCTCCAACAGATGGTAGTGCTCAGGCACAAGATCAGGGGCCACCTCCGCCACCACCAGGCCCGCTTCCAGCTGATGATCAGCTAAAAGCTGCAGGGTTTGATGATGAGGATATTCGTGTACTAAAAGAAGTAGGAGATTACCGATTCGGTACTGTAAATACTGCACTCAGTAACGATCAGATCACTGTTCCTGCTCACCCAGAAACACAGTTTGATGAGCAGCTCTTCCTCGCACTACTTCGTGGAAGCATCTCTCTTACTCGCGATGAAAAGTGGAGAATTATCCAAGCTATTCCAAAACTCTCTCAGTTCCAAATTGATGAGCTTAAGAAGATTCTCGAAGAGGAGAAGCGCAAGTTCTCACAACTCAGCCCTAAACATTTACTGCAACTTCAAAAGCTTGAGCAAAAACACGGTGAAGACTGGAAAGACTTACAGTCTATTACTGTACAACAAGGTGCTCGTGAAGAAGAAGCAGGACAAGCTGATGAGATTCGAAAGCAGCTCGGACTCTAATTACTGAATATTCATCTTATAAAGAATAAAGACTGCTACTCCGACAGTTGCGAGGACTAGCCCAATCTTTTTGGATCTTCCTGTCTGTGTATATATTCCTGATAGGAGCAAAAAGAGATATGCGGCAAATGTAAAACTTAGCACCAGTGGAGAGAGAAACAAACTCTCTGCATAGGGAACATGAAAAGGAATATCTTTTGTAAACTGATACGACCCGACGGCAAATACTAAGCAGTACCATGCAAGAAGCCAGCCTGCGTAGAGGCGAAGAGTATCAAGCAGTGGAAAGTACGCTACATCAGATTGAGGCGCACGTTCTTTTTTTAGCGGCTTCTCTTTAGGAGCAGACTGCATTGCATCTACCCAAGGAGCATCGGAGGTTTCTGATACAGAAGTTGCAGCCTCATATATTTCTATAGGTTCCAATCCTAAAGAGGCTACTTCTTCACGAGCTGCTTGGAGACTAAGCGCATCGACGTTTCCATCTACGATCTTTCCTGAGGAATCCGTCGCTTGATACGTATAAGTAGTCATGGGACGCGTATTAACTAGCGTAGTCCGTTATGTTCTGTGTGATATAAAGAATAGCTTGTTCCAAACTTTCATCACCAGAGATTCTAAAGTGACGACCAAAGGTCCACTCTTTATATCCGGTTGCTTGTCCATCTGCTATATCGATTGTGCCATCTGCATCGGCTAGACTGCCTGCAATAAGCTCAATAACCAGAGGACCTTGCCCTAGGCTTTCAATAGGGGCAGGTGAAAGCTCTATGTGCCACAGTGTACTGCTCGTTGCACCGAATGATTTAAACCACCAGTTGCGGTGTACAGGTGCACAGAAACTAATGTGAGAAGAGCAGTATTGCTGAGTCCAGTTAGCTGCATCGTAATCTTGCCTCGCCATTAGTTCTACAAGCTCTTTAAATTCAGCAGAAGATTCTGCTGGAGGAGTTTCTTCTTCAGGTTCTTCTGTAGGCTCTTCTTCTGGAGACTCCTCTTCGACTGGGACTTCTTCTACAGGAACCTCTTCCGTAGGAGCTTCTTCTTCTGTTGGCTCTTCCTCTTCTGGTAGATCTATTGGCTCAGTTGTTTCTGGATCTGCAGATTCTTCACCTGGTTCTTCTTCCGGCTCCTCTAGAGGTTCGTCGTCAGTATCTTCAGGATTTACGGGAAGTTCTTCCGCCTCTGGCTCTTCTTCAGCTTCTTCTTTTGCAATGAGCTCGATGCGTTCAACACGCATAATCATGCCACCAGCTTCTACAGTAGGTCGCAAAGCACCGAATATCTTTACCTCTTCTCCGACGTATCCGTTTAGATCCAAATCCTCTGCTTCTAGAAGAACAAACTTTCCACCAGGAAGAACAAGGCGGTGTGTTCCTTGGTTATAGACAGAAATTCCAGCAGGCTGAACCTCTCCTGTATAGGTAACATTATTGGTCTCGCGTACTTTTACTTCCTCAGTTGGAGGTGTGTCCTCCTTAGCTTGGTCGTACTCTACTTCCACCAGCCCACAGGCTGTTAGTGTAAGTGCTGATAGTGTTAGTGCTGCAAATGTATTTTTCATAAGTAATAGGAGTATACCAAAAGAAAAGGACGGCGCAATCACCGTCCTTTTCATTTCATTGTACCTTTATTTATCTAAGAGCGTCTACTGCAGCTTGGAAGCTAGCCAAAGGCTGTGCTCCAGATACGAGACGTGAATCTCCTGTCTTAATGTTAAGAACAATGTTTCCTGGTGTACCAGATACACCACCAGCGCTACCGCCAGCCATGTCATCTTGTACGTACTGTGCGTATGTTCCTGCGTCTACACAGTCTTGAACTTTAGCACCGTCAACACCAGACTCGTCTCCGTATTGAGCGATGTTTGCAGCGTCTGCACCCTTTTCGAAGATCAAATCAGTGAACTTCCAGAATGCGTCGTCTCCTCCTTGTTCCCATGCACACTCAGCAGCTTCTGCGAGTGGAGTTGCGTTCTGGTGGAACCCTAGAGGGAAGTGTCGGTATACCCACATCACGTCGTCGTTAGCATCGATAAGACCTTGTGCTGTTGGGTGGTGACGTCCACAGAAAGGACATTCGTAGTCAGAGTACTCAATAAGAGCAATGTTTGCTTTGCGGTTTCCACGGATGTGGTCACGCTTAAGGTCGACAGGCTTAACGTCCTTCGCTGTAGGCGTAGGAGCTGGAGCCGGAGCAGAAGGCGTAGGAGCTACTGCAGCAGTAGGAGCTTTTCCTGATGGAGCAGGTGCTCCAGAGCTAGTAGCGACACCGTATCCAACGATTACTCCGACGAGAACCATTGAGATACCAAACCATTGATTGTTAGATGAATCAGCCATAATAAATTAGAGTATTGAAATAGTAGAAAAAGTTTAATGAAATATTTTGAAAAATCAATCAAGCTTTCACTCTAACTTTAGGAGGCTATGAACTAAAACTGACGAATCTTCATATAAGGGCCCCACTCGGGCTAGTAAGCTTAGATTTGGCTCTTTGTAACCTACGTCATAAAAGTCGAAGAAAATAGGAATACTATCAACAAATGAGACAAGAAGTGGCGTAAGCCTCTCTTCAAGTATCGAATTTGCTTGAGTAAAACAAGTCGTTGCATTTTTACATCCTAGATCTATTGTACCTACTGCCTCATTGGTTCGTTGGCTACTTTTACAGCTGAGATATCCAATTGATCCATAGGACATTGGCCCAGAGCTGTCTTGACTATAGGCAAACTGATTGGCTGCAGCTGCACCGACCGCAAAAATACCACCAGTGCAGAGAGAGGAATTTAATCCAATACACAGAGCGGTGATAAGAAGCGTGCGCAAGTACATCGCTCCAAGTCTATGTCTACTCTCCTAGTTGAGCAAGTGGAGCTGATGTGTGGATAATTTGTTCTGGTTCATACTCTCTTGCAAGTGACTGCGGAAGAGTTTTGTACCGAGATCCAATCTGGTACTCCCTACTTTCACCATCGGGGTAGTCTACTCGTTGTACCCATACAATTTCATTTGTTTTAATTTTACGACCTTTATATGAAAGGCTTTCTGGTGCAGTGGAAGTAAAGTACGGTCCTGCAAGTGCTACTGCACGTCCATCAGGCGTTCCGTAAATATTCACGAATGCTTCAGATCCATCGTTGTAAGACTGAATGACTAGATAGTTATCGGAGTCATTTACAAATGAAAGGTCCTGACTACCAGGGTAGATCGTTGCATCGATACCAACACCATGTTTCTTGTAGTAGCTTACATAAAGACTATGTGCTCTGCGGTCTTCTATAGGGAACCCCGCGTTAACAATAGCTCTAAACACCGTAGTAGATGCTTGGCAGATTCCACCACCTGGAGCAGGTTCTAAGTCTCCACCATTAAAGATAACTTTCGCCATTGCCCATCCATTGGCAACACTCACTGGTCCGTCAAGTGTTGAGTTAAATGAGTACGTGTCACCAGGCGCAACTACAGTATTTTGTACGTGCTCATTCAATGCCTTTTGCACGTTGTGTGACCTTGCATATGTAGAACCGGTGTAATCAGATCGTCCAGATGCCCATAACTTTAGGTCACCCAAATCAATATCTGTCATGTTTACAATGCGACCCTCTTCTTTTTCTAGAGGTATAGAAATCTCTTCAAGATCTGAGTGGAACGCTTTTGCAATGGACCCAGCAATCAGATCTTCATTAGGGAGATATCCGTGCTTAGCTGTCCCTTCAATGACTGCTCTCGAAACAGATTTATCGTTCTCTTTGGCAATAATCTCGCGCAAGATAGCATGCACGGGAGGCTCTACAGTTAGAACACTCTCATCAACGAAAACTTTTTTGATTTGATCAGGATTCAAAACGAACTTGGCCTCGCTCATAGTAAACGAAGGTGTGATCCATAGTGGATACTTAGATGCTGATACTTCCCAGACCGCATGGTCAGGATTTTCTTCTGTCGCAAAGTGTACTGAGATATTCCTCTTCAGCAGATTCTGGCGAGACTCGACAGCCCCTGCAAGAACTCCAATACTAGGAACTGCTCTGCTCCCTCTACGACGAAGTCGATTCTGAAGTCTTTGTGCAATACGGTGTGTAGGAGATGCTGCGTATTTCTGACGTTGCATTCTACTGAATGAATGGGAGTTTGACGTCCTCGCGAGCCAACCTTCATTAAGGTCCATCGAAAGAGCAGCGGTGTTACTGTGGGCAACTAGAGAGACTATTGCCAACACCCCTGTAAGAGTTGCTATACTGCGTTTGTGATCTTTAAAGTGTTGATTCATATTTGTTGTTTGTTTCTTTAGTATTATACAACAATTTGACATAATTAGCAATACTTACATAACTATATTTTTATGACTACAGTGTGTGAAAAAGAAGAGTTACTAAACTTGTTAAAAGTCTTCATAAGCTTTAAATCTGTTGACGGAGAGGGGATTTATAAAACAGAGTGTTTGGACTGGATCCAGACTGCGTTTTTAGGGAGTACAAAAAGTGCTGTGCAAAGAGGGGATTTTGAAGGTTCACCGTGGCTGTACATGCCTTCAGGCGACTGTAAGTTATTGGTGTTTGCTCACTGCGACGTCGTCCCAGCGAGTGATGAAATGTTCGAACTATCAATAGAAGGCGACAGTGCAAAAGGTCGCGGGACGAGTGATATGAAAGGAAACATTCTCCCATTTCTTATGGCCTATAGAGATGCCATAGAAGAGGGGACTCAGCCTCCCATAAGTATCCTGATTACTACTGACGAAGAGGTCGCAGGAAATACGATTCCTCACTTAATAGACACGGGAGTAGTAACGGCACCAGTAGCGTTCACTCCAGATAGCAATGACCTAGGAATAGTCTGCCAGCACAAAGGCGTCGTATGGTCTGAGCTTATATGCAGTGGTAAAGGGGGGCATGGTGCATACCCGTGGGATACTGATAATCCTGCGTGGCTTTTGGTAGAAGCTCTCGCAAAGATTAAAGAAGCCTTCCCACCAGGAGAACATGACGACTGGCAGATAACTGTCTCGCCGACTATGCTTCAAGGAAGTAGCGCACGCAATCAAGTAGATGCGAAGGTCACCTGTGGACTCGATATCAGATTTCCCCCAGAGACTTGTAGCTCTCCTAAGGAAGCTCTGGAAAAAGTCTCAGCAATACTCCCAGAAGGATGTGAGATACGAGAAGTACTTTCTGCATCTCCATTGAGCACACCAGAAAATCACCCGATGGTTGAGATGTTTAAAGAAGTAGCAGAAGAAGTACTAGATACATCTATAGGATTTAAAAGAGAGCATGGCGGAACGGATGCTCGGTATTTTTCAGAGAAGGGGATTCCAGCATTCTTGTATGGCCCGAAAGGTGCAGGGCTCCACAGCAAAGATGAATGGGTAAGTGTGAGCTCACTGCAAAAACATTACAAGATGTATTGGGGTTTGTTTAACAAGATACTAGCCTAAAAAACTAAACTCAGTAGAGATCTAAATCTCGATTGCTTCTCCTCAACCTCCTCGGAAGGTCTATATTCTTTTGGCCAGAACGCTTTGTCTACATCCATCAATATTCCAGCTTCTGGGAACATATACTCATACACAGCCTCGTCTCCGCCTTCGGCCCTGATACGATCATACTTTTCACTTATCAAACGAAGGCTATTGGCGAGATTTGAGGACGGTTCAGCGAGTATCTTTCTTCGAGCGATTTTTTTGGGCATACAACATGCACCACCAAGCGCTGCACGGCAACCACCACATCGAGCGTATATCTCATCAGATGATGAAGTATTGTGAGTTTCAACTGCCTCTGGGTGACAACTAGTCTCAGACATGGTGTAATATAATACAATATATTACAAATACGTCAATACGCTAAAATGCGCTTATTTGAAAAATAAGGCTTAGTTTAAGTTTATATGGTGGCCCAGATTAGGGTTCGGAACTTCTGACACTTCTCGAGCTTCAATCGAGTGCGCTGCGCGCAGGGTTCATAATATCGTGCACAGCAAAGCTGTGCAGCAACTGAGCTACCGAGCTTTTAAAGTGGTGGCCCAGATCAGGGTCGAACTGATGACACCTCGAGCTTCAATCGAGTGCTCTACCAACTGAGCTACCGGGCCACGGTCTTTCAGCCGGAAAACTATATCAATTAAGAAGCCATAGGAGAAGTAAATTTCACCAAGTTTCGCATTTATGCCACAGAGAGACCATAACGAGATGTATCAGGTGGAGTATTTGATTTGAATGGATCTGAGTGTTCTGCAGCTTCGACAGGTTCCTGCTCTGGTACAGCTCTCTTTATAACTGAATCTCTCTCTATCAGTATTTTGAGATGATCTACTCTACTTGAAAGATTTACCCAGTACATATCGTTATCATCAATTCCTTGCTCTGAACCATCTTCTATTACATCAAAATACTTCTCGTGCTGGTATTTTCGCATTTGATCAAAGGCCACTCCCACATGTAGGAGTTTTCGCTCAAATTCCTCTCGAGAATTTAACGTTTCACTAGAATGTTCTGCACGTAGAATCATACTCTGATCCTATCAGTATTAGATATGTGAATCCACCTGTACATTTCCAATAAATACGTCTGCCTTAGAGTCGCCACGCTCTCTAGCAATAGCTTTACCGAGACCAATCTTCTCAAGGACATCTTTAAATCGTAAAATTGCCCCCTCGCTTCCAAAGTCTGTCATCACCGTAAACTGCTCAATACGCTTACCAGTGACACGAATAGTTCTGTCGTCTTCGCGTGTGATTTTATACGAAGCCATTTTGCCTGAGTCTGTATCTGGAGAGAGTACTACTTCAGCAGGTTCTGCTTCTGGGACATTCTCTCGTTCTTTAAGAGCTATAGGAAGAAGGTGTTTCATCAAGTCTTCTGTTCCAATGTGTGCAGCAGCAGAGATCGGAGAGAATACTTGTATACCTGCAGCGGCAAGTTCATCTAGTACAGGCTTAAGGTCATCTGTTGTCAGGTCTGCTTTATTCAAAACGACGATCTCTTGCTTAGCACCAAGAGTTTCAGAGTAGAGCTCAAGTTCTTTCCTGATAGCTTTGTAGTCATTTATAAGTAACGAGGCATCTATAGATCCATCAACCATTGCACGAGAAAGGTCCAGTAGATGCAGCAATACTCCACAGCGTTCTATGTGCTTTAGGAACTGGTGTCCTAAACCTTTTCCTTCTGATGCCTTCTCGATAAGACCTGGTACATCACACACAACAAACGAACGGTCGGCTACCGTAACCACTCCAAGATTCGGGACCAGCGTTGTAAATTCATACGCTGCAATCTTTGGTTTAGCAGCTGAGATTACAGAGATCAGTGTAGATTTTCCCACACTTGGATATCCAATGATTCCAACATCTGCTACGAGCTTGAGTTCGAGAGTAACCTCTCTTGTACCACCGGGTTCACCTTTTTCGGCAAAATCAGGCTTCTGTCTGGTAGGTCCCTTAAAGTGCGCATTTCCGTAACCTCCTCTTCCTCCAGTGATAATTACTATTTCTTCTCCAGTTTTTTTTAAATCAGCAATAATATTCTCTCCTTCTTTTACTAAGGTTCCTGGAGGAACAACCAGCAAGAGGTCATCTCCACTTTTACCATGTTTATTCTGGCCTTCGCCATAGCTTCCTTTTTGAGCCTTAAAGTTCTTTACTGATCGGAAATCAGACAGAGTATCCGTATTTGGATCTGCCTGAATATAGATAGCTCCGCCATTTCCACCATCTCCACCATCTGGCCCTCCTTTGGCTATGTACTTCTCCTGACGCCAAGAGACGCAGCCATCACCACCAGCACCGCCAGTTACCGTTATTGTCGCTTCATCTAAAAACATGGGCGCAGTATAGGGAAATGGACTAATTTTCGCTAAAATTCCGTTGACCTCTTGGAGTTGGCACTCTAAAATCCCGAGTGCTAATTTATACTTTCAAACCTTAAATATGTCTAAGATTATTGGAATCGACCTCGGAACGACAAACAGCTGTATGGCTGTAATAGAAGGTGGTGAACCTGTTGTAATCCCAAATGCTGAAGGAAACCGTACGACGCCATCTGTTGTAGGGTACAAAGACGATGAAGTGCTCGTAGGAGTCGCCGCTAAAAGGCAGGCAGTAACGAACCACGATAAGACGATCTTCTCTGCAAAGAGGTTTATTGGTCGTCGTTATAAAGAGCTTCAAAAAGAAGCTGAGCAGATGCCTTTCACTGTAAAAGCAGGAAAAGGAGAAAGAGCGGTAATCGTCGTAAATGATAAAGAAATGCTACCGCAAGAAGTAAGTGCAAAAGTCCTACAGAAGATGAAGAAAGACGCAGAGGCATATCTCGGAACTACTGTAACCAAAGCGGTAATTACTGTTCCTGCATATTTTGATGACTCCCAGAGACAAGCTACCAAAGAAGCAGGAAAGATCGCAGGTCTCGAAGTAGAAAGAATCATTAACGAGCCTACTGCAGCATCGCTTGCCTATGGTCTTGATAAAGGAGGTGAGCAAAAAGTAGCAGTATACGACCTTGGAGGTGGAACATTCGATGTTTCGATTCTTGACCTTGCAGATGGAGTATTTGAAGTACTCTCTACAAATGGTGATACACAACTTGGTGGAGATGACTTCGACTCAGAAATTATCGCCTGGCTCCTCGAAGAATTTAAGAAAGACCAAGGAATTGATCTGAGTAAAGACAATATTGCTCTTCAGCGTCTAAAAGAGGCTGCAGAAAAAGCAAAGATCGAGCTTAGCTCACAAACAGAGACAGAAATTAGTCTTCCATTTATTACAGCAGACGATACAGGTCCTAAACACCTTACTATTAAACTTAGTCGTGCAAAGCTAGAGGCTCTTGTAGAAAAACTCGTAGAGCGAACTCTCAAGCCTTGTGAAAATGCTCTCAAGGATGCAGGACTTTCAAAGAGTGATATCTCTGAAGTAGTCCTCGTAGGAGGAATGACACGTATGCCTTCTGTACAAGCAAAGGTTAAAGAGATGTTTGGTAAAGACCCACACCAAGGAGTAAACCCAGATGAAGTTGTAGCAATTGGTGCTGCTATCCAAGCTGGTGTTATGGGAGGAGATATCGACAAAGATATCGTTCTTGTTGATGTTACTCCATTGAGCTTCGGTCTAGAAACACTCGGAGGTGTTGGGACTAAGCTTATCGAGCGTAATGCAAAGATCCCTACAACAAAGAGTCAGATCTTCTCAACTGCAGCAGATAACCAGCCATCAGTAGAAATTCACGTTGTACAGGGAGAGCGAGAGATGGCAGCTGATAACAAATCTCTAGGACGATTTATCCTTGATGGAATTGCTCCTGCACCTCGTGGACTTCCACAAATAGAAGTATCTTTTGATATTGATACCAACGGTATCTTGTCCGTAAAGGCTTCTGATAAAGGAACAGGTAAAGAGCAGCACATTACGATTCAAGGATCTACAGGTCTTACTGACGAAGAGATTGAAAACATGAAGAAAGACGCAGAAGTACATGCAGAAGAAGACAAGCAAAAGAAAGAGCTTGTCGATGCACGGAACAATGCTGATGGACTCGTCTTTAACCTTGAAAAGCAAATGCGTGAGCACGATGCAAAGATCGGTGATGACTTAAAAAAGAAGATCAACCTGAAGATCTCAGATCTTAAAGATCTCATGGGTAAAGAAGACGCATCTGCTGAGGAGCTGAAGACTGCTACAGAAGCACTTGCTACAGAGTCTCAAGAGATCGGGAAGATCGTCTACGAAGCGGCTCAAGAGAAAGAAGCACCTTCAAACGAAGCAGCGGACGACGCAGGCGAAAAGGTGGTTGATGCTGAGGTCGTCGACGAAAAAGAAGAGGAGAAGAGCGAAGAGAAGAAAGAAGACTAAAGCTTCGATCCCATAAGTTGAGCCAGCTCTACAAGGCGATTGCTGTACCCCCACTCATTGTCGTACCAAGAGAGGACCTTCACCATCGTCTCTCCATCTTGCTTGTGAACCTTAGTGTTCTGAGCATCGATAATCGAACTACGAGGATCTCCAACATAGTCTTTCAAGACTAGAGGCCTCTCTTCGTATCCGAGAATGCCCTTCATGTTGCTTTCTGATGCCTTGCTAAATGCAGCGTTGATAGCATCTGCATCCGCATCTTTTTCGATAGTACACACTAGGTCAGTAACACTTCCTGTAGGGGTTGGAACACGGATAGAAATTCCATCGAGCTTACCCTCTAATTGTGGCAAAACAAGGGAGACAGCCTTAGCAGCTCCTGTAGTTGTCGGGATGATGTTTTCCGCAGCAGCTCGGGCTCTTCGCAAATCCTTATGCGGAAGATCTAGTAGTCTTTGGTCGTTTGTGTAGCTGTGAATAGTTGTCATAAATCCATGCTTGATACCAAAGGTGTCATCGAGGACTTTTGTCAGTGGAGCGATACAGTTTGTCGTACAAGAAGCATTGGAAACGACGTGGTGATTCGCAGCGTCATATGTATCTTCATTTACACCGATAACAAATGTAGCATCTGGATCGTCTTTACATGGAGCTGAGATAATTACTTTCTTGGCACCTGCTTTGAGGTGAGCAGCAGCAGCATCGCGAGTTCTAAATACTCCAGTACATTCAAGTACTACATCTACTCCCAGTTCTTTGTGCGGAAGAGTTGCAGGATCTTTAGAAGCAGTAACACGAATCTGTCCGTGCTCAGTTGTCAGCATTCCATCTTTGTAGCACGCATCTCCACACTCATGGTGTCCGTAGGTACTGTCCCACTCAAAGAGATGTGCGAGAGTTTCTGCATCCGTTAAGTCATTGATCAGTACGACATTGATATCGAGATTGTTTTCTTGAATGATGCGAAGCGCTTGGCGTCCAATGCGTCCGAATCCGTTTATTGCGAGGTTCATAAAGTTTTTTAGAAGCAGTAAGTGTGTTGAGTATATCAATCTAAAGTGGATTGCACATCTGTAGTTGCATTTCTTTTTGTGAGGGATATAGTCAGTCCCTGGTCTTTCGACCACCGCGTCTTCCTCAACATTGTCTTGCTATGCCATCACTCGTCGTGATTGCGGTAAGATTCCCAAGAATGCAACACGCCTTTTGATGTGTTGGCAGGACTTCCTTGGGGAAGAATTTCTCAAATGCGAAGGAGTAGGACATGCGACTATTTGCAACGATGTGCACCCTTCTTGCGCTCTGCGGAGGTGCAAGCGGTCAAGACCTGGAGGTCAAAATCCGCATCCGATTCGATACGGATAAAGACAAATTCACTGTCCAGATGCAGAAGGGAAAGGAGTGGAAAGAAGTCATCAACCATCAGATGGCCAAGTTACCATCGTACAGAACAGATTCGGTGATTGTGCTGTTTGAGCACAAGAAGCATGACGAGTTCTTTCCGAAAAAGATGCGCGGAGAACTAAAGGACCAAGCTCTTCTAATCGTAGTACAGCAGCAACGTCCAATTGGATTAGAGATCGACCCCAACAAAAAGAAAGTCGTTGGTGTCGTTATCGACGTCCACTCCTACCAATTCGTTGTATCAACTGACGGTAAGGTGCTCAAGCAAGCATCAAGCCGTGACAGACACATCGAAAAAGCGAAGGACGAGAAAAAGCCCAAAAAGCCGGATGCAAAACCGAGGCCTCGAAACCAAGGCCCAGTGGACATTCGAAAAGTGGCTTAGTAAAACCCGAGGAATTAGGCCCGCCGACGCATGTCGTTAGCGGGTTTTTTTATTGTAATTTTGAATACGTCTTTTGCATGAGCTGAGTATCATCTTCCTGGATAGGGGATTCACAGACAAGTGTTCCTTCAATTTCTCTGTCCTTGAGCACTTGAATAAAGTCTTTCCAGCGTGCGTCACTCTTCTTTAGCGGTAAATGCTTTCGCTCTCCTTTTTCTGTGTATTCGATACCGCTGTAGTGCATGTGCATAGACTTGAGGGACTTTTTGCCTAAGTACTTTTCGTACATATCAAACAGTACGTTCCATTCCTCTGTGGTGTTCCATTCCCCGTTAGTTCGTGCATGCATATGAGCAGAGTCCACAGTCGGGTAAATCCCAAATTCTTTAGAGAGTTTGAGTACCTCCTCTAAAGATCCAAACTGTGTCACTTTCCCCATCGTTTCAAACCCAAGATTAATAGTCAGTCCTTTTTTGTTGGCTCTCTTCATAATGTCATCAGTAGCTCGGTATACGTTGTCGTAAACTTCTTCTGGGTCCATCTTTAGATAAAACGCAGGGTGAACACACACAGAATGCGCCCCTGCAAGCTGTCCCATTTCCATGGCATCTAAGATTCGAATTTTTGAAGCTTCGAGCTTTTCTTCTTCTATAGCATTAAGATTTATAAAGTACGGTGCGTGCACAGTAAGGTAGATACCAAGCTCTTTTGCCTTATCGCGAATATTTGCAATGTGCTCTTCATTTTTTGGTACTCGCTGTACCCATTCCATTTCCATGGCAGTAATCCCTAAGGAGTGCGCATGGTCTAGGCCTTCTAATGTCCCACCTTTTCCAGGAGTTGAGTACGGGACACCGGCGACAGCAAAGTGTAACATGTCAGTATTCTACCATGCCCATTGCAAAAGATATCATCGATCGAACGCTTGGTTCCCCTCACGGAGCGCAAGGGTATACCGTCTGTGAAATTCTCCTAGATGCAGGCTTTGAAGCGTGGTGGGTAGGAGGATGTGTACGCGATATGTTTCGAGGAGTTATCCCTGATGATATTGATATCGCAACAAATGCAAAGCCCGAAAACCTGACAAAACTCTTTGAGAGGTTTGATGACTCAGCGGCAGCTCTTGGCGCAGTTGTTGTCTCTTTAGAAGGACACGCATTTGAAATAACGACCTTCAGGAAAGATCATGAGCTCAGCGATGGAAGATTCCCCGAATCAGTAGAATTTACTGATAGAAATTCAGATGCTGAGAGGCGAGATATCACAATTAATGCTCTCTACTGGAATCCGATTAGCTCAGAAGTCTTTGATCCGTTTGAGGGAGAGAAAGACCTACAAGAGGGTCTTGTACGCTTTATAGGAGACGCAGAGGACCGCATTCAACATGATGCGCTCAGGCTCCTTCGAGTTATTCGCTTTAGAGCACTTATCGATGGTCAGTACCATCCAGATACATTTAAAGCACTACATAATAAGGCGAAGCAAGTCAGTGTTCTGTCTGGAACACGCAGATATAGAGAGCTTGAAAAGATACTCCTAGGACCAACCCCTCAACGAGCATTCGAAGACCTGTGGGAAACAGACGTTATAGAGACGCTCTTACCCGAATTGCATGCATGTAAAGGCGTAGCACAGCCTTCTAAGGCTCATAACGAAGGTGATGTGTGGAATCATACCTTGCAGGTGATATCCTCATTTACAGATGATCATAAAGCAGATACTCGGTGGGCAGCACTGCTTCATGACATTGGAAAGCCTGTCACATTCTCTATCGATGAAGAGCGCATCAAATTTAATGAGCACGCAAAACAAGGAGGTAAGATCGCAAAAGATGTCTTAGATCGTTTGCAGTTTCCAGCGGCAAGACGCGATAAGATCTGCTGGATTATAGAACATCATATGATGATGGGTACGTTTGCAGACCTCGATGTCAGCAGAAAACATCACTGGTACTACCACCCTTGGTTTATAGAACTGCTCCAAGTATTCTGGTTGGATATTGCAGGAACCACACCGTCCGATTTTGATTTATATGACTCAATTATCTCAGATTACAATGCTTTCTTAGACAGTAATCCTAGACCAAAAAAAGCGCTGCTCTCGGGAGAAGAGGTAATGGGTATATTAAATATTGAGCAAGGTGAGCAAGTTGGAAAAGCTCTTCGAGCCCTAGATGAAGCGCAAAAGTCTGGTGAGGTATCTACAAAGAAAGATGCTCTGGAATTTATAGAGAAGACGAGCCTATAATAAGGTAATTCTTACCCACCTTATTTTATGGAACTAGCAACATTTGCGTACACCATCGGAGTTATAGAACTCATCGTTGGTCTACCACTACTATTTTATTCGAAGTCTACATTAAAAGTATTTGATAAATTCTTTAAAGATGATTTTCAGATGCGATTTACAGGAACACTCATGGCCGTTCTCGGTTCACTTGTTCTTGTAGAGTCATACGAAGTCAGTCTCGATCCAGAAGGACTTATTATCCTTATGGCGTGGCTCGTCTTTGTAAAAGGTCTCATGTATGCATGGTGGCCACAGACCGCTGTGAACATGAAGAAGAAATTTATGAAGAGCGAAGCCGCTCTTACATTCGGAGGTATTGCAGCTTCAGTCATTGGAGTACTGCTTGTCTACGGAGCATCTATAGTTTAACTATATGTAAAAGGCCTTCTGCAGTAGGAGGTCTTTTTCTTATTGTGAATCCTTCGTAAGGACTAATGTTGAATGTCCAATTGAATTAGTAAATCCACCCAAGCCTCTTGGTTCATATATATCTACATTATAACTATCTGCAATTGCTTTAGAAATCTGAGGGACATCAAATAGCGATCTTCCAGTTCTGTGTTGACTCGCACAAAAACGCATCTGTCCTTCGGGCTGCAGTACTCTATCGAATTCATTAAATATCTTTGCAGCGTCCTCAGTGCTATCAATCCAATACGGAAAGCAGAACATGGAAAGTATCTGCTTAAAAGAGGCATCATCATACGGAATTTCTCTAAGGTCTGCACCTAAGGCAGTGTTGGTAGTAGAGAAGTCTCTCTTTGGAGCATTACCGGTTAGCACTCTTTTCATGTCTTTGTAGGCAATCATAATTCTATTAGCAAAAAGATCCTGTGCTGGAAAATTATCAGCTTCTGAATCTGAATTCGATATTCTTTGGTCTATGGAAACCATCTTTCCAGAAGCTCTCTGATGATTAAATAATGAGTAAGGATTTTTATGGGTGACACCACTTCCAGCATCAAGTGTATCTCCTTGCCCTAGAAGTTCATGCATCTGATCTTCAGATTCGCAGTCAGGAAACAGTGAGCTCTTGTACTGCTTCACCGTACGACTTGTTGATGGCATGGGTAGATTCAATCTACTAAACAAAAGATCATTAGTTCTTCTTGCACCTTCAGCTACTCTTGAATAAACAGCTGAACGGACAGTTGAGCTATTCTTATGTTCGGTAATCCTGCTAGAGAGTCGTGAGTAGTCTTCCATGTGTTGCGTATAAATAGACAACTATATTATGCAACAATGCGATAATTGTCAATGTGGTGGGCCAGGGTAGACTTGAACTACCGACCTCCAGTTTATAAGTCTGGGGCTCTAACCACCTGAGCTACTGGCCCATGTAAGAAGTATACTATGATATGAATATAACGAAATGGTTAGAGCAACTCATTATATGGCTCGTAAGCTTACAGCTTACTCGACCCACCTGAGCTACTGGACCACACCTCTAGTCTACAATGTTTTGAGTATTTCGAAATACCCATCTACATAAAAAAGAATGTATTAACAGAAACGTAACCTCAAAATTCTAACTACGCTTCTTGATCGATAACAACAGTCAGATCTTCTTTGCGACCAGCAACTTCAACAGAAGCTGTGTGCTCACCAAGAGCCTTGATCTGTTCTCCTAGAGAGATAGCAGACTCTTCGATTTCGATCTTGTGTTGCTCCATAAGAGCATCAGCAATAATCTTTTCTGTAATAGCTCCGTAAAGCTTTCCAGTCTTCGTTGCTTTTCGAGTGAAGCTGATCTTCTTACCAGCAACAGCTGCGGCAGCACTCTGCTTGTTCTCGATCTCTGACTGACGCTCGATAGCACGCTTCTTAATGATCTCAGCGTAACGCTTACGAACTGTAGGAGTAGCGATAAGAGCCTGTCTGCGAGGCAGAAGGCAGTTAAGAGCATACCCATCACCGACGAGTAGTAGGTCGTTTTTCTTACCAATGCCGGGGATGTCTTCGAGTAGTAGTACTTCCATAGGGTGTTTAAAAATTGCCGGTGGATCTTAAACAATCAAACGGGTTTCGTCAAGAGTAAAGTTTTATCAACAATCTCCAGACCAAATGTTGCTCGATATGGCAATAAATGGCAATAAGGGCTAAATCAGTGTAAATAGCCACGGGAAGAAGGACCACCAGCTCTTTCCTGGCTTAAAGATGAGTTCTTCCTTGAGGAACCAGTCATGAAGCGTTGTAAAGCGATCTGAGTGCAACGAGAGGGCTCCTAGCTCTATTCCCTTTACCTCTTCGTGATAAGCAAAAGCGTAGTACGGTGAGTAGAGGAAAATCGCTGGTACATCGTTTTTAAGAGTCTCTTGGAGCTCTGTCAGAGCGTCATTGCGCTCTTTGTCATCTCCTGTCTGACGAATAACTTCTAGCAGTCCATCAGCAGCAATCGAGGTGTATTGAGAGAGGTTGTAGGCATCTATACGAAGATCAAACTTACTATCAGTGAGCTTCTGCATTCCAGAGCTATGCCAGTACGGATACGCATCAAGGTTATCCAGAAGAGACTGGCCAAAGAGGAACACGTCATACTCGCGTGCAAGAAGCTTATCTTCAAACTCTTGCTTAGTCTCAGGAACAATCACACCAACATGTACACCAAGCTCTGCCCATTGAGCTGCAATACCTTCTGCAATAACTCGATACTGTGGAGGTGAAGGGCTTGTGAGAAGTGTAAGCGATAAGCGATCTCCTACATCGTTAACACGAATGTCTTGTGGATCTGTCGAAAGCCTTTTGCGAATCATTCCTTTTTCTAAGAACAAATCTGCAATAGTAATGCGCTCATCTTCACTAAGTACATCAGACCGTGTACGAGTCGTAATAAACTTTTCAACGAGATCTTGCTCTACAGACGCAAGTTTATACATACGGCCGTTTGCTGTGCGCCATACATAAAATGAATCTACAGGGTCTCCATTTTCATCAAAGAGTCTTACAAGATTATTTCCAAGTGTCAGCGCTCCCGTTCCGCCATGGGTTGGAAGACCGACTATCCAAGAGCCAGTACTTGTTGGGTGCTGCTCTACTGGTAGTCCATTTATAGTAGAACCAATAGGCGCATCTACAAGTGAACCTGTTACCGTAAGAATGGCACCAGTATCAAGTAGTACAATCGGAGCAATTTGCAACGGACCTACGCTATTTGCTTCATGAATTTCTAACAGTCGTTGCAGTCGTACTTTTTCTGGTAGGTGCCAGTTGGATTCAAAGAATGCACCTTGGGCCGCTGCTGGATCGTATGTGTATCTCCAGTCAGCAGAGTCGAGCTCCATAAGAGGGGTATCAACAATAAGTGATTCATTAATACTTTCTGTGAGCTTCTCTTTATTCGTTCCAAGCTGAAGTCCGATACGCAATTTAGGATCTTCGAGAATTGCATGGTCTAAATTAAAGAAGAGAGCCACATACTGTGGGAGTGAATACTGCACCGCTTCAAATCTTCTTGGTACCATGTGTTGACCACTATCATTACGAGGTACATGGCGAATACCATCTAGGTTACGGATGTCTGCAAGGAGTGTTGAGTAATCTGGGAAGATACGAAGAATAATTTGCTCTAGTCTATAGTCAGGTTTTATAGGTCTGTTAAATCGCTCAAGAGTAATTTCTGTAGAGAGCTCTGTCTGCACTAAGCTCTTAAACTCATAGGGCCCTGCACCAACTGGGTGAAAGCCAAAGTCTAGTGCTTGCTCTAATTTGGCAATAGGGACTCCTGCGAAGCTGTTTTGCGGTACTAGTCCTAATGTTAGGTTACTGGCGAAGAAGCTGTAGGGTTCTTCGAGTCTAAATTGAACTGTGCGAGTATCCATTTTCTGAATGTCTACTCCTAAGAAGTTTTGCTGCAAGATCGGATTTGGAAATTCAGGATCTTGGATAGTCTGGAATGTGTACAACACATCATCTGCTGTTACAGGATGTGGATTTTCTTTTGTGCTGTCGTGCCACACGATTCCTTCTTTAAGTTTTACAGTGTAAATACGACCTTCGTTACTGACTAGAAGAGATGCGAGATCATCTTTTATATTTTTGCTCTCTGGGTCATATTTTAAAAGCCCTGGTGTTACGAGTGACAAAATATCTTTATTTACATCGTTTTGAACGGTAAACCATGGGATGAGCGGTTGAAGCTCTCCAACTGATCCTTCTATATACGTACCTCCTGCGGTTGGAACGGTTACGGTATTGGATGCATGGAATTTACGAAGCAAAAAGAGCAGCATAAAGAAGAACACCACAGCAAATATTCCAAGGAGTGTCCTTTGATTGAAAGCAGCCGATTTGCGAAAATCACCATTATCCATAAAAAAGACTAACCCTTAATACACGTACCAACGAATTATAGAGAGCGAGAAGAATACCACGCTCAAGTAGATACTTGCCTTAAAGATAAGCTTTTCAGCTCCTCGACGCTGTACAACATTTGCAGCACCTGAACCACCAAAGGTAGCAGAGAGTCCTGATGACCTTGTTTGTACAGTAATAAATATAGCAAGGAGGATAGAGACGATGACGTGGATGATTTCTAACATGATAGGAGTATACAGGAATGTAATGGTGGGCGCAGAGGGAGTCGAACCCCCGACCCTCTCGGTGTAAACGAGATGCTCTAGACCAACTGAGCTATGCGCCCTTAAGCGGACATATGATACGTATTTCTCGCCATATTTCAATAAATAACATGAAAAGACGGCCCAAATTGAGCCGTCTTTCCCTTTCTGCTTCCAGTCAGCGATTCACACAACAACTGCGAGGTGCGCTTTGGTAAGACGGAAGGCTCGCATTCGATCTTGCGTCATGTCTGTCGGCAAGCCTGGCATTGCTCGGTGCGTGATAGTCAGTTCCACCACTGTCACATCAAATATAGTGACAACGGCTGTACAACGCGTTGCTTCGAAAGGCGTAACGCCATCTGCCGATCGGTCGATCTCGATCCACTCGTCTTCGAGCAGAGCGAAGGCAGCCTTTAGTTGATCCATAGTCGCATCGATCAAATCGCTGCAAACAACCGTTGCCTTTCCGCCACAGGGCTTATTTTCATAGAGAACAAGGCGCTTTCCACAGCCTGATTCCCAGTGAGAAACAAGAAAGTGGTTGTTTGGGGATGATGTACTCGTTTCCCAAATCACGACACAATCGTCTGTTTGCTCTGGCTTTTCGTCAAAGTGTGGGTAGTCGGGGATCTTGTCTGACATGTTCAATCCTAACGTGTTTTGACTAGATGTGCAGAGAGGGGAGCCATTCCCCGCCCTATCTAGTCTGGGGTTGAGAAATAGCTGTCTCCCTACAAATACGGTGGTTTAAAGGGGCGAAATGCGTAATTCTGACTAACCTTAGAGGTGTTTAGGATACTTGACAATAGTATTTAAAGTCATTATAGTAATCGACCTTTTGGAC
>ENA-OREN01000076-OREN01000076.1-marine-metagenome-genome-assembly--contig:-NODE-76-length-135349-cov-9.868243_pt1 | contig 135349 bp, 127 predicted proteins | sample MGYA00248624_ERZ508555 | MGnify/ENA primary metagenome ERZ508555 (study PRJEB26222, sample SAMN06267773) | marine metagenome | isolation source: Saanich Inlet, British Columbia, Canada | place... | reverse complement strand
GTCTTACCATGATCAACGTGACCAATCGTTCCGATGTTCACGTGAGGTTTCGTTCTTTCAAATTTTTCTTTAGCCATGACTTAAAACTCCTTATTTTAATTTTAATTCTAATTCTAATTCTTTTTTTTCAATGGCGAGCCTACGACCGGACTTGAACCGGTGACCTCTTCCTTACCAAGGAAGTGCTCTACCAACTGAGCTACGTAGGCAACTCGAGCGAGTGATCGGGATCGAACCGACATCACCAGCTTGGAAGGCTGGGGTTCTACCATTGAACTACACTCGCGGCAGTGGGGAGAGAAGGATTCGAACCTCCGAAGGCATACGCCGGCAGATTTACAGTCTGCTCCCTTTGGCCGCTCGGGCATCTCCCCGAAAACTTCTTTTCAATCAACAGCTCAATAGAGCCACCGGCAGGAGTCGAACCCGCGACATCCTCATTACAAGTGAGGCGCTCTACCAACTGAGCTACGGTGGCATAATCCACCATTACGAATAAAATATATGACTTTCGTAATAATGAATTAAACTAATCATCACTTAACGAAGATGTTAAACTCTTATGTACAGCCTCGCAATTTAATACTTATCCTAAAAACGATTCAATATATATTTTATACAAAAATGAAAAAAACTATTCTTGGCACAAAATTTGCTATTTATACTTTTTTGAGATTTTGACCATCAGTAGTATCATCTACAATCCACCCTTTTTCTTTTAATTGTTCCCGAATTAAATCGGACTCAACCCAATTATCTTCGTCCCTTGCTTTTTGTCGTTTCTTTAATAATAGATTTATCTTGTTTGGGATTTCAAAATCCTGATTCTGAATAAATCCAAACACTGAATCAAAAGCCACTAAAAATTCCCACGCTTCTCCTAACTCTGAATCTGTAATAACATTTTTATCAATTTTTCCATTCACGGTTTTCATCCAATCAAAGAAAACGGCTAGTGCTTGAGGTGAATCCAAATCATCATTCATCCGATCTCTGAATTTGGAATAAGCTTCCGGCATTGACCCAATTGAACTCTCATTGGCATTCATTTTTTGTAGGCGGGTATAAAAGTCAGATAAACGTTGAACAACTTTATCTCCTTCGTGTTTTTTATCAATTGAAAATGTAATTTTTGATCGATAGTGACCTGCTAATAATTGATATCGGATGCTTTCAGCAGTAAAGCCTAATTCTTTCAAGGCTGAAATTCGATAATAATTACCAAGAGATTTACTCATTTTACCACCATCCAACATAAGGAATTCAGAATGAAGCCAAAAATTCACAAATGGCTGATCTGTGGCACATTGGCTTTGTGCAATTTCATTTTCATGATGAGGAAACATATTATCAACGCCACCACAATGAATATCAAAATTATCTCCTAGAGACTCACTACTCATTGCCGAACATTCAATATGCCACCCTGGCCTTCCTCTTCCCCAGGGAGCATCCCAGACAACTTCTCCGTCTTCTTCTTTCCATCCTTTCCATAAAGCAAAATCTTGCGGTACATCCTTATCATACTCATCTTCCATTACACGATCACCTGTTCGCTGTTCTGAAATATTTATTTGAGTGAGTCTTCCATAATTCGGAAAAGAGCTAATGTTGAAATACACGGATCCATCATCTTCACGGTAAGCAAACCCTTTTTCCAAAAGACGTTCTATCATACTAATCATTTTTGGAATGGATTCAGTTGCGGTTGGGTAGATATCTGCAGGTATCATTTTCAGCCACTTCAGATCTTCCATGAAATACTGGGTGTATTTATCTGTGATACGAGAAAGACTAACTTTCATTTGTTTTGCTTTTTTGATGGTTTTATCATCTACATCTGTAATATTCATGACATGTTTTACATCATAGCGCAAATGAAGCAACCAGCGTTTTAGCAAATCTTCAAACATGAAGGTCCTGAAATTCCCAATATGAGCATAATCGTAAACAGTTGGACCACATGTATATAATCCCACTTTCCCTTTTTCAATTGGTTGGAAAATTTCTTTTTCTCTTTTTAATGTATTATAAAATTGTAGAGGCATTTATAAACTTAACTCAATAATTATTTTTATTAATTCTTCAAATGACATTCCGGCAGCATCGACAGATTTTGGAACCAAACTTGTGGAAGTCATTCCAGGTAATGTATTCATTTCTAGAAAATAATACTTCCCGTTTTCAACCAATAAATAGTCAGCTCGTGCATATACATCACACCCTAATGTTTTAAAAATAATTTCCGTGGTATTTTGAATGGATTTTGTTAATTCTTTTGGGATATCTGCTGGACAAATATAATGACTCATCCCTGGTGTGTATTTACATTCATAATCATAAAATTCGTGAGATGGCTTAATCTCCACAATGGGATATGCTTTTTCACCCAAAACCGTTACTGTTAATTCCCTACCATGAATATATTCCTCAACCATTACAAGATCACTATGTTCAAAAGCTTCAGTAATTCCAGCATCTATTTCTGATTCATCATGGATAATCGTCAACCCAACCGTGCTCCCTTGATCATTTGGTTTTATTACAAATGGGAGAGGTAATGTTGGCCTATCATTAACGGAATTCAGCATTTCCCATACTGGTGTTCTAATATCATTGTTTTTTACAATATTTTTACTTTTTACCTTATCCATACAAAGAGCAGATGACTCTGGACCCGATCCTGTATTTTTAATATTGTTCTTATCCAACCAAGCCTGGATCTTTCCATTTTCCCCAATCCCGCCATGGAGAGCATTAAAAATAACGTCCTGTTTTTTAAGATTCGGGAGCAATGTCCTGTAATCGAAATCAAATGGGAATTCAGTAGTATCAAATCCATTTTTCCTACAGGCATCAGCCACTGCTTTCCCCGATGATAAAGAAACATTCTTTTCTTCACTGGGGCCACCCATTAACACTCCAACCTTTAATGACATAATTTTCGAGCACCTTCTTTCAGATCATTTACGATAAAGGTTGGCATTTCATATTCTGGTAAAAATTTGATGGTTTCCTTGCCTCGGCCCGTAAGAACAAGCATGGTATCCAATCCAAGCATTTCACCTGCTTCCATGTCTGCAGCGGAATCCCCAATCATGATACAATCCATCAAATTAAGATCGTGATTTAATTCCGCCTCAAGAAACATCCCCGGTCCAGGTTTTCTTCGTTCGGTTGCCTGTTCCGGGTGATCCGGACAAACATAAATTCCCAATAATGGGATATTATTCTTTTCAAATTCCAAAGTGATAAAATCATGAATTTCTTCCAAGCTAATCTGTTGGATCAACCCACGGGAAATGCCAGATTGATTTGTAATAATACAAAACCTGTTACCAGCTTTAGCCAATTGTTTCAATGCAGGTAGGGTGAAATCAAAAAAAATGAAATCATTCAACGAACTTATATATCCCGGATCCGGATTTAATGTACCGTCCCGATCTAGAAAAATGCAATCGTACTTTTTCATACAGTTATTGGTTCCTTCTTTACATCTTTAATCCGAACACTTCCTTCCATAAAATAGATCATTCCAATGATAACCAATGGAAAATAAGACACTGCGTGACTCACGATGGCGTATGTTAGTGCTTTTTCACTAGCGATTCCGAAAACAACCATCAGACTAAATTTTATTCCTGCATCATAAGTTCCGGCAGATCCCGGTAACGCCGGAATTCCAATAACTATACTACCTAATACCAGTATAATTCCTGTACCGATAATCCCGAGATTTAAATCACAAGCACCCAAAATAATAAATGTAACTGCATAATAAAAACCCCACAATAAGATACTTGAAAGAACAATTACCACAGCGTGATCGGTGTTTTTGATGAGAACAATTCCATCGAATATTTTATTAAGTGCTTGAAATAGTTTTTGACCAATTCCTTTTTGTAAAATAGCAACCTCTCCTATTTTTCCCATAAGGTTAAACTTCCATGATAAAAAAATACCAAAAATGATAGCAAAAGTGATTCCGGAAAAGATATAGACAGCCAACCGAATTCCCTCATGTTCGAATGGAAACCAAGGAATTAATAAAACAAAAACGAGTAATACCATAAGCAGGTCGAGTATACGTTCCATGATCACGGTCCCAAAAGCTTGTGTGGCGGAAATATGTCGTCCTGAAGTCACGGAATAAGCACGCAACAATTCTCCTAATCTAAATGCAAGTATTCCATTTCCAAAATAGCCCACCATGGTGGCAGAAAATACATCATGAAGTGGAATCTTCTCTACAGGATCCATAATCAATTTCCACCGGTATGCACGGACAATACAACTCGTCACTAGTAAAAAACAACCTAGAGTTATTCCAGATATTTTCACCTGTTTTATCTGGTGGATCAATCCATCAAAATCTTCTCCCATAAAAGCTAGATAAATCCCAATTATACTGATTCCGCCTACAATTAAAATTTTTAAATATTTATTCACGAAGGTCTATAGTCTCATATTCTGTTAGATCAATCGTTGCAACGTCCCGCCCTTTTATAGAGTCTAAAGATATTATTTTTATCCAAATCTCTGAATCATCACCGGTTTTCAAAATAATCTCTTTCGGTTTACCACTACCCGGAATAGTGCGAATTGTTCCATGCATTTCCCAATCTAATAAGGTAAAGGGAATTCGAAATCCATTTTTTTCTAAAAGAGGTTCACCTATTTGAAGAGATTTATTCGTTCCTGTCAATATATCGAAGATGGTGATTTCCCCGGGAATGGTCTGGTCATAGATCACCTGTTTCCCCACCTTATTGATTGTCGTGATCTCACCATTGTTAAAAGTGATTCGTTGATCCAAAGCATCAAAAGTATAATGTTTTTTTCCTAAGTAAAAAAAAGTACCATTAGATTCAAATCGTTTACCAAATTGTTCCTGGTAAAATTCAATTTCAAAGATACGGCCACTCTTTGCATTCATGTAATCTAAAAACTGCTGATACGGTCCAGGTTGAGCTCCCATCTGTCCAACAAGAATTATAAATAAAAGGTTTTTTTTCAACTGATTATTCCCGAATCATTTCGAGATAGGTCTCATCCACTAATACTTCTCTTGCCTTGCTCCCTGTAAATGGACCTACAACACCCGTCTGTTCCATTTGATCAATCAACCGTGCAGCCCGTGAATATCCCACCTTGAGTCTTCGTTGGAGTAAAGATATGGACCCCTGCTGATGAGTGATTACCAATGCAACAGCATCGTTAAACAGTTCATCGGAGCTACTATCACCATCTCCGCCAAATTCTGTCGCAACCGCTTCTCTAACTGTAGGCAATATCATTTCATCAGGTTTTGGTTGATCTGATACATGATTCATGACAGCTTCAATTTCTTCTAGGGTCAGGAATGCGTTATGCATTCGAGTTACATCTGAACTGCCTGTTCCCAGGTGAAGCATATCACCGCGCCCAATCAATTTATCCGCACCGATCTGGTCAATAATGGTTCTTGAATCAACTTTACTGGCAACCTGGAATGCGATGCGTGAAGGGAAATTAGCCTTAATCACGCCTGTGATTACATCCACGGAGGGTCGCTGTGTGGCAATGACCAAATGAATCCCAACTGCACGGGACAATTGTGCTAATCGTGCAATAGGTGCTTCCACATCTTTCGCTGACAACATCATGAGATCTGCTAATTCGTCAATTACAAGAATAATGTATGGCATAATGGATTCGTCATTATTTTGCATCTTTTCGTTGTACTCACCAATGTTTCGAACAACCGCATCCGCCAAGACATTGTAACGGCGATCCATTTCTTTTTCCAACGCGCGAAGTGCTAAAATAGCGTTATCCACAGATGTGACAATAGGCTCCTGGATATCTTCCATTTTCAATAGATGATATCCTTCCAACTGACGATACAATGTCATTTCAACCTTTTTGGGATCTATCATGACAAATTTCACTTCATCTGGCGTTGCTCGATATATTATTGAACAAATGATTGTGTTGATACAAACTGATTTGCCAGAGCCGGTTGTTCCCGCTATAAGAAGATGGGGCATTTTTGCCAGATCCAGCGTGGCAATTTCACCGGATGTTGTTTTTCCAACGGCAAGAGAAAGAATCGATTCTGCTTCAGCAAATTCAGGACTGTTCACCACAGACTTAAAAAAGACCGTTGCTGGGTTCTGGTTTGGAATCTCGATTCCGACAGATGATTTTCCGGGAATCGGTGCAATAACCCGAACACTGCTTGCTTCCATAACACGAGCTAGGTCATCTGCTAAGGCTACAAATTTATTAACGCGAACACCTTCTGCCGGTTCAACTTCGAACAGGGTAATAATGGGGCCGGGATGAACATTCACCACTTTTCCTTCCACACCAAATGTCGCCAAAGATTGGGTTAAATAATTAGCACGTTCAATTAATTCATCTCGTGTGAATGTATCAGAAACATTAACGGGATTCGCCAATAGTTCCGAAGATGGAAGTTGGTATTTTCGTTTAGGCTTTTGTCGTTCCACAACTTCATCAATATCCACTTCTTCTGTTTGAGCCATTTCTTCAATATTTAAATTCTCATCACTTTCATCGGTGGTTTCAGTCTCATTTTCTACCAGCGTAGTTTCAGACTCGGGTACGCTTTCCAAGCCATTTTCAGGTTCTGGTTGAATTTCATCAAGGGTCGGGGGCGATGTTAAATTCTCTTCTTCATTGGTTTCTGGCTCTAATTCTTCTTCGACCTGCTCAGCAGCATTTTCTTCTACGGGATCTGGGGTTGCTGGTGAAAATTCAGCTTCATCTCTCTCTTTTTGTGAATCAATTTTTGATTTTAGATCCTGGGTGTGAAGACGCTTTGCATCATCCTTTTCCTGCTGCTTCTTTTGGTTTGCCTTTTCTGTCCTCCAAGTGTCCCATTTCTCCTTTGCATTTACAAATGGGCCATAATAATCCAAATTAAAATACCCCCGGATGATCATGAGAAATCCCGCAATAAGAAAAAGTGAAGTTCCCCAAATACTTAACCAATCAAGGGCTAACTTTGCCAAAACCCCGCCAATCAAACCAGAAACATTATAGCTTACGGCATCTTCCATCGGTAATTGAATACTGAAGACACCTATCGTTACCGATAGCAAAGCCATAGTACCGAGTCCATAATTTGTGCCACGAATTATATCAGCCAGTTCTTTTTTGGCAAACAGAAACCAACCCCAAACAAGCCCGAGAAGTGGAATAATAATAGATGAAAACCCAAAGCCAAGTTTTATAAAAAAATGAGCTGTAAATATCCCGAGGATCCCCATGGGGTTTGTCACCTGAACATTAGGTGAAATGGATGGTTCCTCACTAGGATTATATCCGCCTATACTAACTAAGACGAATACAGATAAAGCTATAATGAGGATTCCGAGAATTTCTAAACGACGTTCTTCCTGCATTTATGGGTAATAGTATGTGGAAAATTAACCGTAGATTTTACAGATTTTAAAATGATTATTGAAAAAAAATACTTTAGAATTGAAAAAAGTTCGAAAAATGAATTCACCGTCATCCGATGAATTTAATCAATCAGAAAGGCAACTTTGTCAGATCAACATTTCCACCAGACAGGATAAGCCCCACTTTCTGCCCTTTAAATAATTCTTTTCTTTTTAAGATTGCAGCTAATGTGATGGTACTGGATGGTTCAATTATAATTTTCATCCGTTCCCAAATCATGCGCATGGAATTAATAATCTCATTTTCAGTTACAATAATAATCCCATCCACTTTTTCTTTAATAATGGGAAAGGTAACCGATCCAATCTGAGCACGGAGTCCATCGCAAATTGTGTTTGTGGTTTGGTTGACTTGTATTTCACCTAGCTGCAATGATCGATAGGCATCATCTGCTTCTGCCGGTTCCGCACCATAAACAAGAATTTCCTTTTTCATTTCTTTTGAGGAACATAATGTACCGCTCAATAATCCACCACCACTCACAGGTGAAACGATTGTATCCAAATCCGGGTAATCTTCTAATAGTTCCAAAGCTGCTGTCCCCTGTCCTGCAATAATTCGATCATCGTTATAAGGGTGAACCAAAACAGCACCCGTTTCAGCCAATAATTCTTTTAATACTAATTCGCGAGACTTTTGGGCTGGTTCGCACCAAATGATTTCCCCTCCATTCCTCTCCACATTATCCACTTTGATCTTGGGTGTATTATTTGGCATAACCACTTTGGTTTTACCACCACGATTCCTAACTGCCATAGATAAAGCAGCTCCGTGGTTCCCTGATGAAGCTGTAGCTATGCCACGATCTAGTTCCTTTTGAGTGAGTTGCAAAACAGTATTCGTGGCGCCTCGAATCTTGAAGGAACCTGCTTTCTGAAAATTTTCACATTTAAAGAATAACTCGGCTCCGGAGGATTCATTCAAACTGGCATTAGTTAAGACAGGCGTCCGATGAATAAAAGGACGAATCCGCTGGTATGCATTTTCAATATCTTGAATAGTTGGCATGTTATAATTTAAGAATGTCTTACCCACACTATTATTAATTTCAGGCTATGTTTAAAAAGATTATAACTCATTTATCCATTCTTACAATCTGTCTCGGAAAAACAATCATGATTAACATGGAAACCAACCTTGGATTAATCCAAATCGAACTTTATCCAGACAAAGCGCCCATCACCGTTTCCAATTTTTTACAATATGTAGATGAGACCCGATATGGAGATCTTCATTTTTATCGTGTGGTCCACTTGGGGAATCAACCTGATAATGAAATTAAGATCGAAGTGATCCAAGGCGGCCTTGAGATTGACAAACACCCCATGGAACTCCCTCCAATCCATCACGAAACCACAAATAAAACCGGAATTAAGCACGAAGATGGCACCCTATCTATGGCCAGACTTGAACCGGGAACCGCCAGTTCAGAGATTTTTATTTGTATTAATGATCAACCAGAGCTGGACTTTGGCGGAAAACGAAATCCCGATGGTCAAGGATTTGCAGCATTCGGGAAAGTGGTTTCAGGAATGGATATCGTCCGGCAAATTCAATCGAAGCCAGAAAAAGAGCAAATGTTGGTAAAACCTGTTAAAGTAAATTCAATTAAGAGAGTGAAGTAAACATTGAGAAGGCAAAATATTCTAAAGTTTAATATATCTTTATAATCTCTGTGTACTTTGTGTTTAAATAATTTTAGTGCCTTTCAAAACGACCATCTAATTCATCTAAAGACATTTGAACAATGATCGGCCGTCCATGGGGACAATAATAAGGATGTTCTGTGGCAAATAATCTATTCACCAATTCCTGCATTTCTTCCCGCGTGAGTGAATCCCCGGCCTTGATCGCCGCCTTGCATGCAAACATGGCTGCTAATCCTTCTTGAAAGGAGCTGTATTGTTTACGCTCTTTCAAAAAATTATCAAGAATCTCCCGGATCACAGCTCGTTCATTTCCCAAGGACATTTCTGATGGGATTGCATCAATCCGGACCGATTTCTCATCCTGTTTCTTAATTTTGAATCCAATTTTTTCTAAATAGGGCAGCACATCTAAAAGTCCATCAAAATCGTCTGGAGAGAATTCCAAAACTTCCGGAAAAAGCATGGTTTGGGATGCCATGGAAGTAGACTCAAACGCTTTGATAGCTTCTTCATACAATACGCGTTCATGGGCCACATGTTGATCAATAATAACCAATCCACTATTGATTTCTGAAACGATATACTTTTTATGGATCTGCCAAATATGTTCGGTTGAAATTGTATCCACCGCATCTGTAGGTGATTCTGCTAATCGAGATGCATAATCTTTAGCTCGTTCAAGGTTCTGATGAGCCTGTGGTCTCGACTCTGAAAAATCCATATTCCCCTGATTCGGATTGGTTGGGATCGTTTCTGATGGTGATCGAGATGTTTGTCCAAAAAACGGAGCATCTTCGTAATTGGATCGTGATATTTGTTCATAAGACTGATTAAATCCTGGAACAGTATCCAACACAGATCGCAGTGAATCATTCACTCCCGCTTTTAAAACATGAAAAACACGCCATTCATCTTTAAACCTGACTTCTGTTTTCATGGGATGCACATTCACATCCACTTGATCCGTTGGTAAAATAAGATTGATAACAAAAAATGGATACTCACCCCGTTTTACCAAAGATTCATAGGCTCCATAAACTGCAGTATTCATCAATCGATCCTTAATAAATCTGCGATTTAAAAAAAGATATTGTTCTCCCGGTCTGGATCGGACCAAATTCAGATTGCCTACAAATCCGGAGAAGGCATAATCACCTTTTACTAAATTGATTGGAAGCAAATTTCTAGAATAAGTGGGATCTAATAAATTATCAATTCGGTCTTCCAAATTTTCAGTTTTTACATGAAAAATATCCCTGTCATCTGAAACCAGTTTGAATGAAACTTCCGGAAAGGCAAGTCCAAAACGACGAACCACATCCACTATTTTTCTTAGTTCTGTCCGGGGAGTTTTAAGAAATTTTTTACGAGCTGGTGTATTATAAAATAGATTACGGATAGTTATTTCTGTCCCACCAATTTCTGCAGCAGGTTGAATTTCTCCAGCATGCCCATCAATAATAGGTAATTCCGCCCCTTCGCCTGTTCCATCACTGGATAAGATCGACATTTCTGAGACAGATGCAATACTTGCCAATGCTTCACCACGAAACCCCAGTGTATTGATCGAAAATAGATCATCCAATGTTGCTATTTTACTGGTATGATATCGAAGAACCGAAGATGGCAATTGTTCAGGAGACATACCACTTCCATTATCTCGAACTTGGATAGTTTGATGTCCACCCTTTTCAACCACGATTGAAATTTCGGTGGCGTTGGCATCCAGACTGTTTTCAATTAATTCTTTAACGACGGATGCTGGCCGCTCCACTACTTCACCGGCAGAAATTTTATTCCGAAGATCTTCTGATAATGCTTTAATCATTAATGATGTTCATTGTTTTTTCAAATACAACCTTTTGTAGGGATTCCGCCTTTTCCATGATGTCTTCTACTTTATTCTTCATATCGTCGCAATACGATTCATCTTCAACACTGGTGAGATTTATCAGCACATTCATACATGCGCCACTTACACCTGCCAAAGCAACTTCCGCTGCAACACCCGCATCAGAAACAGAATTAGGGTTGCCTTTTTCCACCAGTGTATCGGCTAACTCAATAACACAAAAACATTTTTTTGCCGTCTCCATTGGAATTTCAATGGCATATTTATTTGCAATCTCAATTGCTTGATTTTTGGCTGTTTGTTCTTCGTCATTTGTTGCAGACAACCGATTGGCATCCATAACCTTATTGAATGCATTTGTATCTTCATCCACCAAAAATGATAGACGATCTTTTAATTTTTGTGCTTCTATTCCGATCTCACTCATTTCCGGTTTCAGATCTAATAGTTCCTTTTTTTCATGGGACAGAGCAGCCACCATAGATGATAATGCAGCGCCTAAGGCTCCGGCCAATGCTGAAACACTCCCTCCGCCTGGCGCAGGGCTATTTGTAGATAATTCTTCAACAAATTCCTTTCCAACTAAATTCATCAGCGGACGATCTTCGAACTGTACTGCATAATCAATAATTTTAACATTGGGATCAAATTCTGTAACATCGTTTAATCCCAGTGACTGGACCGCACATTCGACTATATCTGCTGTAGGTACACCCAAAGACCGATTCTGTTTATTAAGATAGTGTCTCCCGGCCATGAGCATGGCTTCTAACGGTATGAGTCCTACCAATTCACTTCCCGTAACCCTAATTCCTCGTTCGTTTGCTAATATACATGCCGCATCAAAAACATCATGAATGGTGGACACTTTAAAATTATTAAAATTTATAGAAATTTGCGCTCGGTTATATATATCCACATACCACCCGATGCCTTTCACATCTTTAAACATGCCCGGAACTTTTACCGGACTTCCATCCTCGTTCCGAACAATTTCGCCATCAAGTAAATTTTTTGAGTTTGGATTTGGTGTCCTTTTACTACGCCCTGCTTCACGGAGTTCAAACGCAATATCTGTAGCCAAACGATGGTCTTTGGTATTGAGATTAATATTATAGGCAATAAGAAATTCCCGGCAACCCATGACCGTAGCTCCAGCTTTCATATGAAGCTTGGCGGGACCAAAATCCGGTTCCCAATTTGGATCGGTTAATTTTTCAGCAAAACCTTCATATTCTCCTTTTCGAATATCCGGTAGTTTAACACGATTGTCTTTTTGGGCTGATTTTTCATAAAGATAAACAGGAGTTCTAAGCTCATCGCCAACACGCTGGCCAACTTGTTTGGATAATTCTACGCATTCTTGAATTGTTACATCACTGACAGGAATAAAGGGACAAACATCTGTGGCACCCATTCTTGGATGTGTTCCAGAATGTTGACTCATATCCAGAACTTCGGATGCACGTTTGATTCCCTGAAATGCAGCTTCGCCAACTGCTTCGGGTGAACCTACGATGGTCACAACAGTCCGATTGGTATCAGGACCAGAGTCAACATCCAGCACCGTAATACCTGGGACATCTGACATTTGTTTGAGGATGTCGCCAATTTTATTCTGGTCCCGACCTTCAGAAAAGTTTGGGACGCATTCCACTAGCTTTTTCATATTTTATTGGATAGCAATATTTCTTAAATAGACAATGAAAAAAAGAACAATCATGAGCATGGTAAGAGTCCACCAAAGAGTTCGCCCTTTTCTTCGCCGTATCGGGATTAATTGTTTAAAATAATTCATCAGCTAGATTGATATTCCTGAAAAAATCATCATAAAAAAACTCACAAACGGTTCCATAACCAACCAGATAATAGAGAATCCTGTAATATATCCAAATAGTATGAGACCAAATAAAACCTGGGGGCCATAGGATTGGATTTTCCAGGCCAATTGTGGATTTGTTTTCATGAGCCAACCGGAAAATATTTGTGAACCATCTAAAGGTGCCACCGGAATCATATTAAAAACAGCCAATGCAATATTGATTCGTGTAAAATAAAGTAATAATATGAAAATAGAGTCTGTCAAGAGTCCTGTTCCATTCAAAAATCTAAGAATTAGTCCACCAATTAATGCCAAGATCAAATTAGCCGCAGGTCCTGCAGCTGCTACCTTCATCATATCTGTCCTGGGATTTTGTAAAAAGCGCGTGTCCACAGGAACCGGTTTCGCCCAGCCAAATCCTACAAATAAAATCATAAGTGATCCCATCATATCCAAATGTGCCATAGGGTTCAAAGACAGTCGTCCCATACGAGCTGCCGTGGTATCGCCACATTTTGCTGCCATCCATGCGTGGGCAAATTCATGAAAAGACAAGGCAAACATCAATGTTGGTATCAATAATACTAGTGCTTCAGGTGGCAAACGGAATAACATTAGCTTCTTGGATGATGAGTTTGATATACTTCTTTTAGATGGTGCTTATCCAAATGCGTGTAAATCTGGGTGGTAGAAATATCGCTGTGCCCCAGCAATGCTTGTACAAATCTTAAATCAGCACCGCCTTCCAATAAATGAGTTGCAAACGAATGTCTCAAAGTATGCGGTGAAACAGATTTACTTATGCCGGCAACCTGTGACCATTTTCGTAATATATTATTTATCATAGCCCGTGTTAGAGGATTGCCGTTTCGGCTTAAAAATACTGAACTTGATCCTTTATCTTTTTGAATTCCTGGACGGCAGTGAATTAAATAATCATTAAGAAAATTTTTCGCTCGCCCACCCACAGGTAGTAATCGTTCTTTTGATCCTTTTCCCATGATACGGATCATGTCATCATTTAAATATAAATTATTTAAGGACAAGGCACATAATTCAGACACACGAAGTCCACATGAATACAACATTTCGATAATGGCTTTATCTCGCTTAGCATACTGAAATGTCTCTACTACTACATTGATAATAGCGGAAATTTCTTCTTCCATGAGAACGTGCGGCAGTTTTTTGGGCGCTTTCGGACTAGTTAAAATCAATGTTGGATTCTCATTTACATAGTTTTCTGCGGATAAAAATTTATGATAGGATCGAATGGATGAAAATATCCTGGCAATACTGGATGCGGCCAACCCTTTTTCATTCAAACTTCGAATATATTCTCGAATATGCATTTGTGATATATTGGATAGAGATATAACGCCTTTGTCAACGATAAAAGATAAATAGTGTTTTAAATCCCGCTGATAAGCTTCCAAAGTACGGGGGGACAAATTTCGTTCCACCCGAAGCATGGTCAGGTAGTCTTGAAAATGGGTGTCCATATTAGCTTAAAAAGTCATCTTCGATCAATCCGCAAATGATCTGGCCTGTCATGATGTGTCCTTCCTGAATTCGCTGTGTGTCATCACTAGGAACATTAATCGTTACATCAGCCTTATTATTAATCATTCCTCCAAATTTCCCAGTAAAGACCACTGTTTTAAGCCCTTTATATTTAGCCTGATTAATGGCAGCAATCACATTTTTTGAATTCCCACTTGTGGAAATACCGACTAAAACATCTCCTTCATTTCCAAGTCCTTGGACTTGACGAGAAAAGATGGATTCAAAATCGGTATCATTCGACCAAGCTGTGATAAAAGATGAATCTGTCGTTAGTGCAATAGACGGGATTGGCTTCCGTTCATGGCTCGTCATGCCGCCCATCAATTCCGTAGCCAGATGTTGGGCATCACCTGCGCTGCCACCATTGCCACACCACAAAATTTTTCCACTATTTCGGATAGAATGAATCATCAAATTTGCTGCAGATTCTATATCTTCGATACACGAAATCACCATGGCTTCTTTCATGGATGCACTGGCTAAAATTTGTTCTTTTATTTTTTCTTGCATTAAGCCCTCCAATGCACCGCGTCTGCTAATTCAGACATCAAGTTAGAATTTTCTTCAATCACTGTTCCAGTTACTATGATAGAAGCACCAGCTTTAACTTTTTCTAATGCTATTTTTGGATTTCGAATTCCACCACCGACGATGACAGAAATATCTAACGCATCTGTCACTGCTTCAACTACAGTCGTAGCCACAGGTTCCTTCGCACCACTCCCTGCTTCAAGGTAAATTAATTTCATTCCGAGGTATTGCCCCGCTAAAGCATGTGCAACAGCAATATCCGACCGATTCATAGGTATCGGACGTGTTCCACTCATGAATTCAACTGTAGATCCTGCACCACCATCCATAAGCATATATCCGGTTGGAATTGTTTCTATACCAATGTCTTTTACCATAGGTGCTGCGATGGCCTGCTCCCCAATGAGATAATGAGGGTTTCGGCCAGAAATGACAGACATAAAAAGCATGGCGTCATAATAGGAATTTAATTGTCCCACCCCGCCGGGAAAAAAGATCACAGGAACATTTGACACATCCTTAATTCGTTTCACACGATCGTTGCATTTACCATCCATCATTAAACTTCCACCAACAAAAAGAGCATCTACTCCTGATATATTCGCAGATTCTACACAAGATTCTAACGAATCTTCGTTTTTACGATCCGGGTCTATTAGGACCACATAGGCAGCCCCTTTTTCATCAATGACAGAATTCAATTTTGTAAAAACAGACATTTAACCGATAAACTCCTCATAAGAAATAAAATTCATTAATTCTTTTTTTTCATCTACATTTGATGGTGTTACTTTAATCAACCATCCGTCTCCATATGGATCAGCATTCACTTTATCTGGGGAACCTTCTAAATCTTCATTTACGGCACAAATGGTGCCGGAAATTGGTGCAAATAATTCAGAAACAGTTTTAACTGCTTCAACTTCACCAAAAGATTCTCCAGCGATTATTTCTTCTCCAACTTCCGGAAGTTCAACAAAAATTACATCTCCCAATTGACTCTGGGCGAAATCAGTGATACCAATGGTAACTTCATTCCCGTTATAATTTGCCCACTCGTGGTCTTCGGTGTAATGTAGGTGGTCTGGAGTATTCATTATTTTTCATCCTTGTGAGCGTATTTTTCAGAGTCGTAGTTGAACGTTTCAAGAAAGCTTGTATCAAAATCTCCTGACTTAAATATTTCATTTTCCATAATAGCCATTTGATATGGAATGGTTGTTTTTATTCCCGAAATAATTGTTTCTTCTAAAGCACGACACATTCTGATAATAGCTCTTTCACGATTTTTTGCGTGAACGATGATCTTACCGATCATTGAATCATATTGAGTCGGGATCTTATAACCGGAATAGGCATGACTATCTACTCTAACTCCTTTTCCCCCCGGCATGTGAAAATTGGTGATTACTCCAGGAAATGGCATAAAATTATTGGCAGGATCTTCCGCATTGATCCGGCATTCAATGGAATGTCCTCGCAAACGAAAATTTTGTAAATTGGCTGGACATTCCGTCCCGTCATGCATTTTGATCTGCTGTTTGATAAGATCCACTCCTGTAACCATTTCTGTAACAGGATGTTCAACTTGGATCCTTGTATTCATTTCCATAAAATAGAAATTCTTATTTTTATCCATTAAAAATTCGATGGTACCAACACCAATATAATTAACAGCTTTAGCGCCGGTAACTGCTGCTTCACCAATCAACTTTCTTGTCTCTTCATCTACAATTGGTGAAGGAGATTCTTCTACCAATTTCTGGTGCCGCCGTTGGATTGAACATTCTCGTTCACCAAGATGAATAGCATTCCCATGGCTATCTGCAAGGATTTGGACTTCAACGTGACGAGGGTTTTCAATAAACTTCTCGATGTACATATCCCCATTGCCAAAAGCAGTTACAGATTCCTGGCTGGCAGATTTATAAGATGATATCACATCTTCAGATTTTTTCACAAGACGCATTCCTCGTCCACCGCCACCAGCTGATGCTTTTAGCATAACCGGATAGCCCATTTCATCCGCTTTGTTTTGTGCATCTTCTGGACCCTCTAAAATACCTTCACCACCCGGGACCACAGGTACATTGGCATTTTTCATGGTAATCTTGGCCTGTGCCTTATTCCCCATGGCATTGATAATTTCGGATGTCGGTCCCAAAAAAGTAAATCCATTCTCTTCACAAATTTTGGAGAACTGAGCTGACTCGGATAGAAACCCATAACCGGGGTGAATTGCATCTGTACCGGTAATCTCAGCAGCTGCCATGATTCTGGGAATATTTAAATAACTCTCATTACTGGGTGGGGGACCTATGCAAACAGCTTCATCAGCGAATTTTACATGTAGGGATAATTCATCCGCTGTTGAATAAACTGCCACAGTTTTAATACCTAATTCATGGCAGGCACGAATAATACGAAGCGCAATTTCGCCACGATTTGCGATCAAGACTTTTTTAAACATGTGGGTCTATGCGGGATTAATAATAAACAACGATTGATTATACTCTACAGGGTCTCCATTCCCAGCCATAACTTCAATAATCGTACCATCAAATTCTGCTTCGATCTCGTTCATTATTTTCATGGCCTCAATGATACAAAGTGTTTGACCTTTTTTCACTGAATCTCCTTTAGCAACAAATGGTGGATCATCTGGAGTTGCTGAAGAATAAAAGGTGCCAGGCATTGGAGAAAATAGGTCTTCTCCTTTAGCTACAGATTCGACAGCCTCCGCTTGCTGGGGGTCATCTGTTTCTGATTGAGCCAATAATGGCTCAGAGGTCTGTAGGGGCGTAACTGCTGAAGTTGCTGTTAAACTTCCAGATTTTGATACTCGGTATTTCCTTCCCCAAAAGTTGACTTCAATTTCATTCACATTTGAATTTTCAAGAATGTAAATAATCTCTTTTAATTTATCCTGCCACATAAATACTCCTAATCAATCTTATTCTTTTGAACGTTCTACATATTCACCGTTACGGGTGTCAATTTTAAGTTTATCTCCTTCATCAATAAAAAGTGGGACATTTAAAGTATATCCTGTTTCAACAGTAGCCGGTTTGTTTGCACCTTGTGCTGTATTTCCTCTAAATCCCGGTTCTGTTTTAGTTACTTCTAATACAACATGAGATGGCATACGAATATCCAACACTTCCGATCCATCAAAAAGCAAATCCACGTTCATACCACCAATCATAAAGTTTTTGCCACCGCCCACAGATTCTGCTGGGATATTGAGTTGATCATAGGTTTCATTGTCCATAAACACAAACGATTCACCATCATCGTATAGGAACTGCATAGTTTTCGCTTCCACACGAATGAATTCAAGTTTACGGCCAGCATTAAATGTTTCATCAAAAATCTTTCCTGATTGGATATCTTTTAATTTAGTGCGAACAAAGGCACCGCCTTTGCCCGGTTTTACATGCTGGAATTCCATAACTTTCATGCGTTTGTGCTTGTGTATGATGACAGCTCCGTTTCGAATATCTGATGTGGTTGCCATGGTTCTCCTTAATTAATTATAAAACTTAGCCTGAAATTTACGATGGGACTTCTTGTGTTCAAATGAACGGATTTTATCTTCCCTAAGATTCTCCCTAAAAGGCTACTCTAATTATACATAAAGTACTATACAATAGGAAATGAGATTTAATGAACCAAAAAGTTGCTATACTTGAGAAATTAGAGAAGAAATCAATTTTTTATCGGTAGACATTTTCTCCGGAGATGGAGTTTCCCGAGCATATTTCACCATATCTGCCTCTGAAAGAAACTGGGCCCATTCGGAAAATATCTCATCTTTCAAGGGAATCAAGAATCGAAATTGATTGATCTCTTCCGTGGTCATTTCCATAGTCCGGATGAAGTATTTTGTTTCTATAAATTCTCGTGATATATGAGAAAGGTCCGCATAATAATCTTTGGATAGACCATTCATATCCAAATCCCTTAAACGGCGCTTTGCGCGATCTTCAGGAGATTCATTAATTGTATAATCTAGTTTCTGAAATTGGATGTCTTGTCTTTGCTTCCAAGTCCAAATCATACTTCCCAACATAGCGAATAATACAATGCTCAATAATACGGTTCTTAGAGGGAAAACGCCTTTTACAGAAACGGGTCCTTTTAAAGGACGGTATTCTGTATTCTCTGATAAATTCAAGATTGATCCAACAGAAAATTGGATTGGATTTGCTGAAATATAATAATCTCTTGTTCCATCTATTTTTAAAATTTCTAAAGCATAATCTGGTGTGATAAAGTATCCAGTATCCCAAGCCACGATCTCAAATTCAATTCCAATTAATTTCCCATTCTCATGTATCAGTGTTTGATTTCGAATCGAAATTGTATCATTGGTCATTTCTAATTCCGGAAAACGAATGGCTTGATCATTCTGCTCTTCTACTTTAATTGTCCATTGAAATATATCACCAATAAATCCTTGAGTTGTATCCAACTCAGAAACGATGGAAAGACTTTGGGAAAAAAGAATTGATAAAAAGAGAAAAATAAAAAATGTACGCATCAGTATCGTTTTTCTCTCATTCGAAAAAATGACATGAGTGGTTCAACAAAATCTTGATTTGTTGAAATTGGAATCAGATCGAATCCAATTTTACGAGTATCTTTTTGAAATATCTCCTGACGAATCTGGATCTCTTTTTTCAATCGCGTTCGCGCATCTTTGGACGATGTATCCACCCAAAAGGATTCTCCCGTTTCCGGATCTTCCACTTTTGCCAATCCCATATCGGGCATGTCTGTTTCTGCATGATCATAGAGCCGAATGCCAATTACATCATGTTTTCTGTTTACCACTTTCAAGGATGACCAATAATCTTGATCTAAAAAGTCAGAAATGATGAAAACCACACTTTTCCGTTTTGCAACTTTCAAGAGATAATCCAAGGCACATTTTATAGATGTACCTGTTCGCTGTGGTTCAGTATAAAGGAGTTCCCTAACAACGCGGAGTACATGGCTTTTTCCTTTTTTCGGGACAACATATTTTTCTATTTCATCTGAAAAAAGGATTAATCCAACTTTATCATTATTCTTTATAGCTGAAAATCCTAAGACAGCGGCAATTTCAGCACCCACTTCTCGCTTTAATTGTTGGCCTGATCCAAATTCGCCCGATGCAGAAATATCCACCAAGAGATATACGGTCAATTCCCGTTCTTCTTCAAATACTTTAATGAATGGAGACCCGGTTCGTGCAGTTACATTCCAATCGATAAGGCGGATATCATCGCCGGGCTGATATTCACGGACTTCAGAAAATGTCATACCACGCCCTTTAAATACGGAATGGTATTCACCGCCAAATAAATCATTCACAAGACCCCGAGTGCGGATCTCGATCTGCTTCACCTTTTTCAGGATCTGACGGGGAATCATGGATGTTTAAGGAACTTCTACAACTTCAAACAATCGTTGTATCACATCTTCCGATGTCAATTCTTCCGCTTCTGCTTCATAGGTCAAGATTACGCGGTGGCGTAAAACATCAGCACCAATATAACGAATATCTTCAGGTGTGATGTAACCACGATGTTCAGTAAATGCCCGTGCTTTTGCTGCACGAACTAAATTGATGGTTGCTCTCGGTGAAGCTCCATAATCGATTATACCTTCCAAATCATTTAAGCCGTTTTCAGCGGGATTCCGTGTAGCGAAGACTAGGTTTAAAACATAATCTTCGACTTTTTCATCTACATAAATGTCAAGAATCACAGATTGCGCATCCAGGATTTCCTGGCTGGAAACAACTGCCGCCAAATTATCAATATTCACCTTTTTAGTATTTTGGCGTAAAATCATTCTTTCAGAATCATGATCAGGATAATCCACAATAAGTTTGAACATAAAACGATCTACTTGTGCTTCTGGTAATGGGTAAGTCCCCTCCTGCTCGATCGGATTTTGAGTTCCCATAACAAGGAATGGTGAATCTAGTTTAAATGTATTTTCACCGATGGTTACTTGCCGTTCCTGCATAGCTTCGAGTAAGGCACTTTGAACTTTTGCAGGTGACCGATTAATTTCATCTGCTAAAATAATATTAGAAAAAATGGGGCCTTTTCGTGTATCAAATTCCCCTGTCTTCTGATTATAAATTAAAGTTCCTAATAAATCAGCTGGCAACATGTCCGGTGTAAATTGGATGCGTTGAAATTTCGTAGAAATGAGTTTTGCTAAGGTATTGACTGTAAGGGTTTTTGCCAAACCTGGAACACCTTCCAATAGGATATGTCCATTTGCTAACATTGCTATCAGAATTTTGTTGATTAATACATCCTGACCAACGACCACTTGGGCCATACTCTTTTTTAATTCATCTACAAATACTGACGTTTTCGAGATCTTTTCATTAATCTCTGTCAAACTAAAATCGCTCATAATCTTGCTTGGATTACGATGTAATGTGCTTCAAGGCTGGAATTTCTTCAATCCCCTTACCAAGAAATTCAATTTCAAATTTGACCGAGGGAGCCAACTCATGGTTTGGAAATCTTTTTAAAAATTCGCCATATTCAATTTCTGCACTTTTAGGGTCATTCACAACATTCGCATAAATATAACCTATCATGAAAAGGGCATGTGCTTCCTGCGATGAACCTGCAAAATTCTCGATAACTTTCCGATATTCCTGGATTGCTATTGGAAAATCACGGAATTCATTCATATAAAGGTCACCCAACATATACTGCCCTTTTGGAGCCAGTTCATGCTGGGTATATTTCTCTGTCATATACATGAGGTGTTCCACGGCTTCTTTCACCATTTTCCGTTTCCTAAGCGATTCAGCCTTATTCAAGATATATTCAGGGAACTGGTCAATCTCTTTTTGAGCTTGGATGGCTTGAATTGAACCCCCATAATTATTTACAGTAGCTTGGAGTGCCGCATACCCAGAAGCAAGCTCGTTTTTCCAATTCAAATTAATGGAAGCCAGCTTATATTGAGCTTGGGATGCCAAACTATCTTGTGGATATTTGGTCACGAGTGTTTCTAAATCCTCAATGGCCTGATCTGTTTTTTTATCTTTTAAGTTTTCATTTGATAATTCAAAAAGTTCACTAGCTGTTTTAGAGCAACCTGCGATTAGTAATAATCCTAATAATGATATAATAAGTTTAGTTTTCATTGTGTTCCTGTAGTTTTTAAGCGGCGGAAATTAATACCTGTTCATCATCCTGAAAAGTGTTTGGTCATGATTTAATGCATCTAGCCAATTTCTGTTCCAATTTTATCTTTCTTATCAAAATAAATTTTGAACGCCTAATTGTATTTTTCTTTTTCCCGGATCATTTACTTGAATTGCATAATCCAAACGAGCGGGACCTAAAGGAGTTAGTATAGTGAGACCAATTCCTGAGTCCCATTCCAATGAATCAGATGAATTGTTCTTTGTAGGGTCTGCCAATAAACCACCATCAGCAAAAATAGTAAACCCAAACGATTTATAAAAAGGAAATCTGTATTCCACATTGGTCATAAAACGAATAATCTCCCCGACGGGTTTACCATTTTCTTTTTTAAACTTTAGAACTTCCCATCCCCGCATAGATGTACTTCCTCCAAGATAAAATTTTTCATAACTGTAATCATTAAACTTAGAATCCCATCCCCATAACCGGCCAAGTTTAATACGGGTTGCAAAAACGGATTTTTTTCCAATTGGCGTATAGTATTGAATTGCAAGGTCTACTTTAAAATAATCCCGATTACCCCCTAAGACATACCCTGCTGATTTGAATAATCCGGATAACAAATATCCTTTTTGAGTAAAAAGTGGATCATCTTTTTTATCAATATTAATCTTTAACGCAAAGGACCTTTGCTCAATATTCTTCTCTGTTGCTGATTGGTCACTAAAAGATTCCCATACTGATTTAGTTTCAAAATAGGAGCGTTTGTCAAATCGGATAAGTTGTGAAAGGTTGATGCCAAATCGTTCTATCGTTTCAACCTTGTCTTTGTATTCAATGAATGTTTCATAAAATCCAGTGAGCTTCGATGGGAAACGTATTCCCATAAACCAACTGCTAGCAAAACTCACATCATATCTGAGACGGGGAAGTACAAATTGTTCTTCCATCGGCACACCGGCTAATAGTTTCGTGGAGAATTGAGTTGGTGTGTTAAAAAAGGATCGATTCCGCCATTCTACTGTTCCACTTATGGCGGGTAAAGGTTCGGTACCTTCAGCAAATTGAATAGGATCATATCCGCCATCTGAAATCCATTCCCGTTGTTTATATCGGCGGAATTCTATAACCATATTCACCAAAGAATCTGTATCTGCAACTTTAATAGGAATCATATTTACCATAGAAAATATGCCCATTTCACGAAGTCGCCTTGTTGTATTATCCATGGTATTTTTTGAATAAATACTTCCAGGTTTATAAGACAATTCTCGCCAAACTAATGTACTATCTATTCCTCCTAGTTTCTCTAAATATGTATTTTTGATCCTAACATCCTTGCCCTCCGAGATTTGGATATTTACTTTTACCGAATCAGTAATATCATCCAGAACATTGATAGTAAAAAATAATTTCCCAATTTGATGATACTCATTTTCAACAGCGTATAAATTATCATTAATGAAAACTGGGTTGTATGGTTTTCTCTTGTCTAGGCCCAGCAGTTTTATTATTTTTTTCTCCGAAATTGAATGATTGCCAGTAATAGAAATTTTTCTAATGAAATACTGTTTCCCCTCTTCTATATTATAAACGATATTAGCAAAATTGTTTTCAATGGAATAAGATTCTTCCAGTTTGGCATCCAGGAAACCCTTAGAATGGTAAAAACTTTTTAAAGTCAGCGCATCGAGTTTTAAAAGACGAGAATCAAATTCAGGTTGGCGGACAAACCAATTAGGTGGACGTTGACGAATGATATACATTACATCATTCATGGAAACGTGCTCATTTCCTATCAAATTGACTGTTTTGATTATAATATCATCGGATTGCGAGCGCACAGCACCCGTCCATGCCAGAAGGCATAAAAAAATAGTGTATAGTGTTTTCACGTATTACTTAATAAGCGTATCGGTAACGATATTTTAGGTTTAAATTTCCATATTCATCTATGTTCCCTACCACAGAAAAATGTCGGTTTAATTTATACTCTACACCAATCTGTGATTGGTTCGGATTTGTTAATGAAAAGGACCTTTTATACGATAAATTTAAGAAAGTTTTATCACCTATTTGTCTTTTTGCTGTGACTTCAAAATCTTCATCAGCACCTTGAAGTAATCCGGCAGCACCCGATATAGCAATATCATCCACCAACCCCAATTTACCAAATTCAGAATCTTTCAAGTTTTTTTCAAATTGATTCTCTAATAATGATCCAAGAACGGATACAGTTTGATTCCCGAAACCCGTTGATGTTAATTCCTGATCTTCAAATCGTTTTCCCCAAGTCAATAATTCTAAAATATCACTTTCAGAAAATCCACTGGCGGATTCCAACATTATATCTAAATCATCTATCCCACCATTGATACGGAGATTTATCCGTTCATCGTCAATCATTGTGAAGGCATTTACATCAAATAATGGATTGAATCCTTTGTTGTCAAAACTCACATATCCCTGAAGCCCCTTGAAATTATCCTTGTAAGAGAAAACACTCCCATCTTCTACAAAGATTTCACCCCCAAAATCCATTTCCTGATGTCCAATTTGGGATATACTCATTTCACCGGTCACCACTGCATCGATCTGGGAATTCTGAAATAATGCAGTTCCCCGGATAGGAATATTGAGTTGGTAGGACATGACAGTACCAGTCTCTCGAGGAAGAGCTGTACCCATTTCTTCTGTAGTAAATTCATAAAATATATTTGCATCCAAAGATTCAATTGTACCGGCGATTATGATTGTGTCCCGCCCGGAAATAGTTACATCCACATTACTTTGTCCTGTGATATCCAAGTAAAGCGCCTTAAAAGATGCTTCTTTCCCTTTTAGATGCAAATCGTAACCAGGATTAAAAAACTGGGTGAAATCTATAGAACCTGACAAAGTTGTATTCTGCTTTTTTGGTTTTGGATATTTTCCATTTGAATGATAAAGTGTTGTCACCAGGTCTTGTATTACTAATTGATTATGGTTCAAAAAGGCTTCACCTTCAACCGATGTTGCTGGATCAGTGGTCAAGAGGGTATAGATTTTTCCATTTTTCACTTTAATATGACCGCTTCTTTGAATCGATTCTACAGGGCCAGTTAAGGATAAAGATATGTCCATGTCTCCACGCACTGAATCCAAATCCTCGATATATGGCGTTAGAAATGGCAGTGATCCCATTTGTGCCAATGCATGAAAATCCAATGAATCTCCTGGGAATAATCGGCCAATACTGGGTGAATTGATATTAAAATCAAAAGGAACTGACCCCTGAGCGGTTATTTTTCCATCAGGATGGGTGGCCTCAACTTTTTTCACAAAAATTCTGCGACCATCATATGATCCATTTCCGAATACATGACCTAATTCAATACTATCAAATAATCCATTTTGAACATCAAAATCATAAGTGAATTGAGTATTGGCAGGAATACCTTTTAAATGAAAAGAACCCGATAATTCACCACCTAGCGTAAAAAATTTTGGAATAAATTTGTGGATAAATTGTAAGGAGAGATTAGAGAAAGTTGATCTCAAGGAAATGGGTGTTTTCCCCACACGATTTTTACCCAAGGGTAGAATCCCATTGGCTTGAAGTCCCATGGATTCACCCCGTGTCATTGAAATATCATCCATATGAAGCATGCCTTTATTAAATAAGAAAGAAAGAGTCATTTCATCAAAGGGTTCATCCATATATCGACCATTTTTCAATGATAGGTCCGCATCAATATCCAGTCCATCTTTCACCCATTGTAACCAAACCTCACCAAAAACTATTCCGGATACTTGGAAGCGCTTATCTTTAAGGAATTGTGTCAGGATCTCCGCGTCAAAATTAGACATTTTGAAACGTCCTTCCGGTTTGTCACCTCCGGTAATGACTCCTTCCATCATGCCGTCATTAATATGCAATACAAATGGGTCTACTATCAAGATCGAGTCTTGAAATGAAAAAGTAACAGGACGGGCATTCACAAGAAAATGGTTGTGATACAACGCTTGTAATCGGTTGATTGAATACTGTTTAATTCCATCATATTTACCGGACGCTTGGAAATAATCTTCCCCTGATGTAAAATGGCAATTTTCAATATCTACTTCACCATTTCGAAGAGTCGCATAGGCTGTCCCATTTTCAAAGAATCTATCTCTCCATGATCCCGCACCTGCTTTCATATCAACAAATCCGGATGTCAAAGAATCTGAAATAGATATTTGAGAATTTAATTCAAGTGATTTCAATTCAAAATCATCGAATTTTATATCATCACAAATCAATTCGGCATTAGCGGATGGCGAATAATAATCACCTTGAACCTTGAGACTACCTGTTGCACGGCCCGACATAAAATTACCTGGTAAAAATTGATTCACTAATTCAATATCAGCCTGTTCCAATTCAGCCATAATATCGATAGTATTATCCTTAAAATTCCCTTCCCCATTGACGGTAAGATAACTATCCCCCACCATAACCATTACAGGATCTACAGTTGTAATTATACTATCTTGGTAGGATACTTGCCCCTGAATGGATATTTCACCCTCATCATATAATTTGGATTCGATTATTTCCAGTATCAAATCAATTTGGTCCAATGAACCGGATTTTGTTAATCCAGCGTCAATTATAGCTAATCCTGATAATTGAGTTGGGGCCTGATCAGTCATCCATCGACTCAGATCCAATTTCATAAGATTCAGAGTACAACTAACTTCTTCACTCGGCTGCCAAATACCATTCATGTTTAGTTGGGACATCTCTCCCGCTAATTGAAGTTTCTTTATAACCCACGCTTGTTTTTGTCTTCCTATTAAAAATTCTCCCATCATGTCCAATCCAAGGTCATTTTCAAGAACCAAAGTTCCGGAGAAATATTTCAAATCAGATTCAAAATCAAAATTACCTGAAAAAGTAGAAAATTTATTTTGAAGAGGTAATTTGCTGAATAGTTCTTCAGGAATTTTAATTTCACTTATATTCATATTTCCTGTCAATAAGGAGCGCTGATCATCAAAAATCATCTCACCCCGGGTAGGAACCCCCAAAATATCACCAGTGACCTTATTAAGATAAAAGGCTGATCCATCAAATCCCAAAACTAGACTACGAAGGTTTACAAACATATTTGGATTCTCTTCAATGGATAATTGAAATAGATCACAAACTAATATTGGTCGAGTCCCACCTTCAAATTCACCTCCAATTTTTAAATTCATTTTGTAGAATTGTTCATTGAAGGCTGACATAATTTGTCCTGACACAAAAAATGATTTTACATGAAATGGAATATTGATAGATTGTCTTCCAATTTTTGATGAATCCATTTTTGTCCAAGTTTTATCAAATTCAGTTGTCAGCCCTTCAATACTCAAGATATCGAAAGTTATTTCTCCGAAGAAGGATGCAATATGTCCAAAATTAATCGATGATTTTTTTATCTGGATTTGGGGACCGTCCTGATGACTTAAAGAAATATTCTGAAGACGCATTGTTCCAAATAGGCTACCGGATGATGATCCAACATCGATAGACCAACCGGTTGATGCTATCTTTTCATTAAGCTTTTTTTGAATGAACTCTCCCCAGACTGCTGCTCGTAACAGTATCATTAAAAATAGGATTAAGGCGGCACTGATGCCGAGTATGTATTTTTTCTTGTTTTGCACCATAGAAAGGTTACAATGTGAACTCTAATTTTGGAAGTGAGTTCCATATATAAAAAAAGCTCTCAACCAACCGGCCGAAAGCTTTTTTTAATCTTAAGAAAAAAGATTAATCGACAACTTCAAAATCAGCGTCTTCAATCTCACTCTCTTTTTTCTTTTTTGTATCCGTGCCATCCGTTGACTCACCACTTGAAGTATCCTCTTCCTGCTTTGCAGAATCATACATTTTTGATGCTACAGTACTCCAGAATGCATTTAAAGATTCCATGGCAGATTTAATATTATCTACACTACCACTCTCTCTGGCTTTTTTCAATTCTTCAACTTTTTCAGTTAAACTCTCTTTTTCAGAATCATCCAATTTCTCAGCATGTTCCTTCACATTTTTCTCTGTTTCATAGATTAAATGTTCTGCTTGATTAACCAAATCAATCTTTTCGCGCTTTTCTTTATCTTCACTTTCGTGTTTCTTGGCATCATTCACCAATTTATCGATCTCGGTATCAGATAATCCACTAGATGCTTCTATTCGAATACTTTGCTCTTTACCCGTGGCTTTATCTTTTGCATTTACATTTAGAATACCATTGGCATCGATATCGAAGGAAACTTCAATTTGTGGAATGCCGCGAGGTGAAGGCGGAATGTCCGCCAAATGGAAACGGCCAATGGTCTTATTATCCAGAGCCATTTCTCGTTCACCTTGTAGCACATGAATCTCAACGGTGGTTTGATTATCAGCCGCCGTACTAAATACCTGCGATTTCTTAGTGGGAATAGTTGTGTTTCGTTCAATGAGTTTTGTGGAAACGCCGCCCAATGTTTCAATCCCCAGAGAAAGTGGTGTCACATCTAATAGTAGTATATCATCCACATCACCGGAAAGAACACCTCCCTGAATTGCAGCACCCAGAGCAACAACTTCATCAGGGTTCACACTCTTATTCGGTTCTTTACCAAAGATCTCTTTTACTTTTTCTTGAATCTTTGGAATCCGTGTTGAACCACCCACCAGGATTACTTCATCAATTTCACTTTTGGATACACCAGCATCTTTAATAGCTTGCATACAAGGTTGAATCGTTCGCTCAACAAGGTCATTCACTAAGTCCTCAAATTTTGCGCGTGAAAGTGTCAGGTTTAAATGTTTAGGACCGGATGCATCAGCCGTAACAAAAGGGAGATTTATATCGGTTTGCTTTGAGGAAGACAATTCTTTCTTTGCCGTTTCCGCTGCTTCTTTTAAACGCTGAAGCGCCATTGCATCTTTTCGAAGATCGATTCCATCTGATTTGTTGAATTCATCCGCTATCCAATCAATCACCTTCTGGTCAAAATCATCACCACCAAGATGCCCGTCTCCATTGGACGATTTTACTTCAAACACACCATCTCCTAATTCGAGGATAGAAATGTCAAATGTTCCACCACCGAGATCAAAAACAGCGATCTTTTCATCTTTCTTTTTATCCAAACCATAAGCGAGAGATGCTGCAGTAGGTTCATTAATAATTCGGCGAACATTCAATCCGGCGATCTTCCCTGCATCCTTGGTTGCCTGACGCTGAGAATCATTAAAATAAGCAGGAACTGTTATAACCGCATCGGAGACTTTTGTCCCAAGATATTCTTCTGCTTGTTGTTTGAGTTTTTGTAAAATCATAGCAGAAATTTCTGGTGGAGTGTACTCATTATCACCTGCATTCACCACACATGCACCATTTGAATTTTTCTCAACTTTATAAGGAACTTCAGTCAATTCAGTCCCAACTTCATCATGCATCCTGCCCATGAACCGTTTTATAGAAAAAATAGTGTTTTCAGGATTTGTAACTGCCTGGCGTTTTGCGGCCTGTCCAATAAGTCGATCCCCGTCTTTTGTAAATCCTACAACGGACGGTGTCGTCCGGCCGCCTTCCGGATTAGTGATTACTGTAGGTTCCCCGCCTTCTAAGACGGCAACACACGAGTTTGTGGTTCCTAGATCAATTCCAATAATCTTGCCCATTCTTTCTCCTTTTAATCGAAAAACAAAAATTGTGTTAAAATACTGGTTTATTTAGGCAAGGAATGTACCACCGACAATGGTGGTACAATTTGACAGATGGGATTGATTAGTCCACCTATATGGCGGACTAGAGTTTATTCAGGCGATGATTTAGACCTTTTTCCTTGGGATTTCTTACTGGACTTATAATCGAAATACAGGTCTTTTTTCAATGCTTTGACTGTAATGGTTGTCCCTTTGGTAAATGCATGTTTAAGTATCATTTCGGAAATGGGATCTTCTAATGACTTTTGAATCTCTCTTCGAAGTGGTCGAACACCATATTTTGCATCATATCCATTCTTCGCCAAGAGTTTCTTTGCAGTTTTTGTCATTTTAAGTTTTAGTCCCAGTTTGGAAAGGTTTTGGACCAGGTCAAACAACTGGAGATCAATTATATCATACACATTCTGTTCAGAGAGAGAATGAAATACAATAGATTCATCAATTCGATTCATTAGTTCCGGAGAAAAAAGGTCCTGAACATTCTTCATAACTCGCTCTTTCATATTTTGATATTTCTCTTCAGCTTTACTTCCACCAAAACCAAATCCATCATTTTTCAAATCCTTTGTTCCCAGATTTGATGTCATGATTACAATAGAATTTTTGAAATCTATTTTTCTTCCAAGCCCGTCTGTTAATATACCTTCATCAAATACTTGAAGTAATACATTATATATATCTGGATGAGCTTTTTCAATTTCATCCAATAAAACAACAGAGTACGGATTGCGTCGCACCTTTTCAGTAAGCTCACCACCTTCCTCATATCCAACATATCCGGGAGGTGCGCCGATTAATCTTGAAATGGAAAACCGTTCCGTGAATTCAGACATATCCAACTTTACCAAAGCCTGGTTATGGGGAAATAAGTATTTCGCTAATGATTTAGCTAATTCTGTTTTCCCAACGCCAGTGGGTCCGAGGAAGAGAAAAACACCTATAGGCCTGTTTGGATTTTTTAATCCTGTTCTGGATCTGCGAATTGCCTTTGTTAAACTCACAATTGCTTCTTCCTGCCCAATTATATAATTACTTAATTCGTGATTCAAGTGTAACAATCGTTGACTTTCAGATTCTGCTACCTTTGATAGTGGAATGCCTGTCATGAGAGAAACTACATCTGCAATATGCTCAGCATTAATTAGGACAGATTTATCATCTTCTTCATTCTGCCACTGTTTTTGTGCGATACCCAATCGATGGAGCAATTTCCTTTCCTGATCTCTTAAGACCGCCGCTTCTTCAAATAACTGGTTTGAGACCTTTGTCTCTTTTTGATCTCTTATTTTTTGAAGATCATCTTCAATTTCTAAAATACTTTTTGGTACTTCAAGGTTGTACATATGTGCCTTGGCACCCGCTTCATCCATTACATCAATGGCCTTATCCGGCAAGAATTTGTCTGAAATATACCGTTCAGACAAATGGACGCAAGCTTCAATTGCATTATCGGTATAATTCACCTTATGGTGCTCTGCATACTTTTCTTTCAACCCATGGAGAATAGCTGTGGATTCTTCGACTGAAGGCGGGCTAATAGTAATCTTTTGGAATCGTCTATCCAACGCCCCATCTTTTTCAATATACTTCCGATATTCATCCATTGTTGTAGCACCTATGCAATGAATATCTCCCCGAGCCAAGGACGGTTTAAACATATTAGATGCGTCTAAAGAACCTGAAGCACCACCAGCACCAACCAGAGTATGAATCTCATCAATAAAAATGATCACATTTTCACTCATCTCTAATTCCACCATGATACTTTTTAGACGTTCTTCAAATTGCCCTCTATATTTCGTTCCAGCAACTATAGCAGCCAGGTCTAGAGATAAAATTCGTTGATTGTGAAGAATCCTAGGAACTGTTTTCCGTATGATCATTTGAGCCAATCCTTCGATAATGGCTGTTTTTCCAACGCCGGGTTCACCAATTAAAACAGGATTATTTTTCTTCCGCCGGGTCAGTATTTGAGCCACACGTTCGATTTCACTTTCTCGCCCGATCACAGGATCCAACTTCCCTTTTTTGGCAAGTTGGGTAATATCGCGGGAAAAGTGGTCCAATGTTGGTGTTTTGCTTTTGGAAGATGGTTTCGATGACATGGGTATATCTAAATCCGATTCATCTTCGGTGGTTTTAATCAGGTCACCAACTGTATCATAATCCAATGAAAATGATTTCAATATTTCAAAGGCTATACCTTCAGATTCCCTGAGCATAGCTAAGAGTAAATGTTCATCATCTGCAATGGTTTCACCACGAGATGATGCTTCACTGAATGCATTTCGAAGAATCCGTTCCGCACGACGGGTTAAAGGTAAATGCCCAAGGGTCATGGTGCCACCGGAAGTTTTGATCATATCCTCGATCATAGACACCATTTCATTTGGATCAATGTCGTACACATCCAGAACCTTCTTGCCTAATCCTGAGCCTTCCTTCAATAAACCCAATAATAGATGTTCCGAGCCTACATAACTGTGACCCAGACGAATCGCTTCTTCCTTAGATAGTTTAATGATCAATTGGACGCGTTTTGAAAAATTTTCTTTCATGATTCGGTTATGCTTTTTCGGATAAGGATCCGTTTTCTAAAAAGAATTGTTTGTGGCCGATTCGTGCGATTTTCGGATTGTGCGTTGTAAGCACGATCGCCTGATGAAAATCTTTATTAATTTTACCTAAAAGGTCAATGAGTTTATTTGCATTTTTTTCATCCAAGTTTCCCGTTGGTTCATCTGCCAAAACTAACTTGGGCTTATTCATTAATGCACGGGCCACTGCCACTCGGGATCTTTCACCCCCAGATAATTGGCTTGGGAAGTGATCTTTTCTTTCTGATAATCCCATTTTCTCAATTAAATCTAAAGCACGATCTCTTCTGTCATCCGCTCCATTTATCCATGTAGGCATTAGTATATTTTCAATTGCTGAAAATTCTGGTAATAAATGATGAAATTGGAAAACAAAACCGATATCACGGTTCCGAATTGTTGATAATTCAGTTTCATTCATATCATGAACTTGTTTCCCATTGATACTTAATTCCCCAGCATCGGCCTGATCCAATGTGCCCAGAATATTTAATGCGGTTGTTTTCCCCGAACCTGATTGCCCCATTATTGTTATAATTTGGCCCACATCCACATCCAAGGAGAAATCCTTAAGAACAGATAGTTTAGTTTTTCCATTAGAAAAAGATTTATCAATATTTTTTGCCTGTAAAATTATTTCCCCCATTGGAGCGCATCCTTGATTTGTGTGTGAGCCAGTTTTCGTCCTGCTATAAACGAAGCTAATAAAATAAACAAAAATGAGATAAAGATCACAGTGTATAGATCTTTTGGAAAAAGTACCATGGGCAAGGCATCAATAAAATAGATATCTGATGGAATCGGTATCAACCCGAATTGGTTTTGAACTAGTGTAAGCAAAATGCCCAAAATAAATCCGCAGATGGCACCTTTCCCTGCTCGGTTAAAGCCCATACGAATTATAATCTTTTGGATGGATTCAATCGGTGCACCCATTGCTTTCAGTATCCCCACTTCTTTTATTTTCTGGATAGAAATCAGCGATAATGCAGCAGCCAAATTGAAGGCTGCCACCAGAAATATGAGACTTAAAATCACGATGGTGCCCAATCGTTCCATTTTCATGGCTTCCACCAGGGACCGATTTAAATCTTCCCAAGATTGTATAGTTACGGAATCACTCAATTTTTGTGCCAAATTGTATTTTAGCGATGATACATTGAAATTTTTTAAAACGCGAATATCGATTCCATCCAAACCGGATTTTCGCTTGAACAATTTTTTCCCATCATGAAGTGATAAAAAAACAAATCTATCATCGTAATCCAGAATTCTTGTTGAAAAAATACCACTTATTGTCATTTTCGTTTTTGGTGTTAAACCAAATCCAAAGGACTGATCAATGGGACTATAAACCATGATTTCATCACCAACATCTTTTCCCAATCGATAGGCTAGATCCTGACCAATCACTACTTCACTTATTTCGGGAGACTTTCCACGAAGTGGAAAATTGTAGAAATCTGTCATTTTTGCAACATCTACGGCTTTTAAGGAAACCACCTTTTGATCATTCCCGTCTTCAACCACACCTCGACGCTCCATAAATGGCATTACTATTTCAATTCCATCCAATTCAGAAATTTCATTTTCAGAAACTTGACCCGAAACGCGAAGATCACCTTCAAATCCCTTTAATTTGGAATGGACGAGCGTTTCGAATCCATTCATGACCGATAGAGAAACAATCATAGCAAAACATCCCACGCCCATGCCGATCATGGAAAATAACCCGGAGAACCATACCTGCCTTCTCGATGATTCAGAAAACCTCTTTGAGACTTTTTTCTCCCAATTCATTCGTATCCCAATGCAACCGCAGGGTTTAAGGTGGTGACAACTTTTGTTGGCCACCACGAAGCTACCATGCAAAAGATAAAAGTAATGATCAGAATGAGTCCAAATGCTGGATAATCAAATGAAAATGGGATTTGGTCCATGAAATAGATCTCTGCAGGAATTTTCAGAATCTCGAATTTCAATTGAGCCCAAATAATGGACATGGAAAGTAATCCACCAATGATTCCACCCATAAGGCCAATAAACCCGCCCTGGATCATGAAAATACTCTTTAGTGTTGACCTATGGGTGCCTTGGGCCATAAGAATCCCAATTTGCCCGGATTTCTCGGTAATGATCATGGCAATAGCGGCAATAATATTGACAATTCCCACCAGTGCAATAAGTCCAAACATAATATAAGCTGGCCAACGCTGGATATCGATCCATTCAAAAAGAAGTGCATGCCGATCTCGCCAGGATTCATAGAAGTAAGGATACGAAATTTTCTTTCTAATCACAGGGATATTGGCATCACTCAAAATCATGCCAGACACAAAATTATTTTCAAATCCAAATAAGTTCCTGGCATCATCCAAATCGATATAAGCCAAAGTTTTATCATATTCCTGGAGCCCGGAATGAAAAATTTCTTTCACCATAACAGGTTTTATTTTTCTGGGGAATGGTGAAGATTGTCCCGATGAAAATACTTGGAGAAAAACTGTATCTCCTTGTTCGATCTTTAGCTCCTGTGCTAAACCATTGCCCACAACAATTTCCCCGGGCTTTATTTTATTATTTGGATAGTCTGAAATTGCTTTTGGAAGCAGTTTGACTCCTTCAATCAATACGCCATCTGCATGGGAGCCAGAGCGAACCATGCAAACACCCCGGACAAAAGGCGAAAATGATTTGGAATAGGATTGAATTAGGGAATCCAAAGTTGGATTCGTTAAATCTATTTGATTCCCGAGAATATGCTGAATCCTGCCTTGCCCTTCAAAAGATGAAAGTTTTTCAGAAATCACCTTTTGAAATCCGTGAATGATGCTGGCAGTAAGCATCAAAGCTGTAATACCGATGGAAAGTCCGCCAATTGCTAACCAACTGGCAGTAGACGAAAAACTGGATTTATTCGGAGAAAATAAATAACGAAGAGCCAGGCGAAAATTAAAGGACATTATTGAAATATAATTTTATTTGATTACTAACATTTCCTGTTGTTTCCCATAGGATCATGAATCCCCAGTAAATAAACAACCACTATCTTGGGTGTAAATAATATTATCTCAAACACAATTATCTTCATCCCAATCTTATGTTTTTTGAAAAAATCATATTCAATTTTTATTTTTCCGGTCTCATGGCTGGAAAGAGGATCACATCTTTAATCCAACGATTTTCTGTAAGTAACATAGTGAGTCTATCAATACCTAGACCCACACCTCCTGTTGGTGGCATACCGCATTCCATGGCCTGGATAAATTGTTCATCCACAGGTTGAGCTTCCTCATCCCCTTTTTCTTTGAGAGCCGCCTGGGCTTCCAATCGTTCACGCTGATCCACAGGGTCATTCAATTCAGAAAAAGAATTAGCAAATTCTGCACCACCAATAAAAAGTTCATACCGCTCAACAAGATTCTGGTTACCATTTCGATGTACTTTTGCAAGAGGCGAGATTGCCTTTGGATAATCAATGATAAAAGTGGGCTGAATCAAATTTGGCTCCACAAGTTTGCTCATGAGTTCATCCAGCATTTGGCCATAATTCCAGGTTTCATCTACTTTAATGTTATTTTTTATACAGACCGTCTGGATTTCATCATCAGATACATCACCTAAGTCACAACCTGTGGCATCTTTCAATAATTTCAACATTGGAACCCGCGTAAAGGGTTTCGAAAGATCAATATCCATGCCGCCCCAATCCACCTGGAGTGCGCCGACTTTTTCTGCTGCTTCACGAACCATTTTTTCAACAAGATCCATGCAATCTTCATAATCCGCATAAGCCCAATAGAATTCTAACATGGTGAATTCCGGGTTATGATTACGATCCATCCCTTCGTTCCGAAAATCTTTGGAGAGTTCATAAACCCGATCAATGCCGCCAATGATGAGCCGTTTTAAATATAATTCATCCGCAATTCGGAGATAAAGTTTTTGGTCAAGGGTATTGTGATGTGTCGTAAAAGGACGAGCATTTGCTCCACCATATAAAGGCTGAAGGACTGGTGTCTCAACTTCCAAAAATCCGAGATCATCAAGAAAATTTCTAATTGTTTTAATAATAGCAGCACGTTTTACAAATGTATCTTTCACTTCTGGATTTAAAATCAAATCTAAATGGCGGTTTCGATAGCGGTGTTCCTTATCCCTAAATGCGTCAAATACTTCTCCATCTTTTTCTTTCACAACCGGGAGAGGGCGAATGCTTTTAGCCAATATAGTAATAACGTCAGTATGGATAGAAATTTCACCTGTTTTTGTGGTAAACACGTATCCTACAACACCCACATAATCTCCGATATCCAATAATTTGAAATGGGCGTAGGACTCTTCGCCTACATCATCTCGTTTGATAAAAAACTGGATCCGTCCTTCCGAATCCATGATCTGCGCAAAGGACGCTTTTCCCATCTTCCTAATAGCCATCACTCGCCCTGCAACATTTACAGTTTTTCCTTCTAATTCATCATAATTAGTTTTAATGGATTCACTCCAATGAGTCGGCTCATATTTTGTTGGATATGGATTTATTCCATCTTCTCTGAGTTTATTAAGTTTCTCAAGTCTAAAATCAATAATCTGTTGTAAACTTTTATGGTCGTCTGACATAGCTTTTCCTTTACGCCTTATTTTTAGTACCAATTGTACTTAATAAAAATGCTTTAATAAATGGCGTTAAACCACCATCCATAACGAATTGGGTATTTCCATTTTCTTCTTTGGTTCGGTGGTCTTTTACCATTTGATAAGGATGAAAAACATAGGATCGGATCTGACTTCCCCACCCAATATCCATTTTTTGGTCTTCCAGATCCTTATTTTTCTCTTTCTCTTTTTCCAGCTCTACTTGATAAATCCTAGCTTTCAGAATCTTCATAGCTTGACTCTTATTTTTATGCTGAGATCTCTCATTCTGGCATTGAGCAACAATTCCTGTTGGATGGTGCGTAATGCGGACGGCGGAATCTGTTTTATTAATATGCTGACCGCCTGCTCCGCTGGCACGGTAAGTATCGATACGAAGATCCGTAGGATTAATTTCCACCTCAATGTCATCTTCTACAGCGGGATAAACAAATACCGATGCAAATGATGTGTGGCGCCTGCTAGCAGAATCAAAGGGAGAAATTCGAACCATGCGATGCACACCTGCTTCAGCTTTTGCCATGCCAAAAGCATAATCACCTTTTATTTCAAATGTTACATCTTTTATACCAGCTTCATCCCCTGGCTGTAAATCTATAATTTCAATTTTAAAATCTTCTTTCTCAGCCCATCGCTTGTACATGCGATAAAGCATTTGTGCCCAATCTTGACTCTCGGTTCCACCGGCACCCGGGTGAATCGCCATAATGGCATTTTGAATATCTTCAGGTTTGCCTAAAATAAGTTTCATTTCAACATCGTCAATGATCTTCTGGTACAGATTCAGCTCATTTTGGATTTCATCCAAACCCGTTTCGCCCTCTTCCGCAAACTCGAATAACACCTCCATATCATCATGGCGCCTGGTTAGGTCTGACCATAACGCAATTTCTTTTTCGATCCGGGAAATTTTTTTCAGGATGCTAGATGCACCTTGATTATCATTCCAGAAATCTGGATTGGAAGATTGCTCGCGGAGCACTACTAATGTTTTTGATCTGGAATCCAGATCAAAGATACCTCCGTATTTCGGAGTCCTTGGATTCTGCTGCTGCAAATTGCTCCTTTAAATCAGATAATTCCATCTGAAAATTTACAGAGAAGATGAACCCGAATTAAGGGGGAAATCGGGAAAATTGTTAAGTTATAAACTACGGGTAAATAATTAAATCCGAATTACACGAGTGATGGTTATTAAAATCACAACTTTATTACAAAATCAGGCCACCTTACCACTTAGCAGGCTGGTTCCCGACTATAACTAATAATCAACCAGTGTATCTGTAGTGGAAATTGAACCATTATCCCACTAATCTGGGGCTTGATGATTATTCTTCAATAAAAGGTTCTTGTTGTATTGTTCAGCAATAATTTTTGCAGATTCAAATGATATAACTGGATATAAGTAATTGATTTTACTATCCACAAGTACCCCCGAACTAATAATGACAACTAAAGGTCCATAAACACTTCCTGGTTGTGAAGCAAGGGCCATCCACCCACCCACTAAAAATGATATACTACTCAAAAACAATTGTTGCCTTGAAAGCTTAAGCTGATTTTTGAGGAGAATCTGTTCTTGAGTGGATTCGGTTATTAAAAAAAATTCTTCATCTCCTATCAATCCACCATTTCCCCTATTTACTGTCCATCTGGCTGGTCTTTTTAAGATACTCACATAAAATATTTCAAAGGGAGAAATTTGATACCAGTGCATTTTGGCTTGTTTTACTGATAATTTTTGTTCATTATATACTGACCCAAATGTTTTCACATTGCTACCATCAAATAGAATTTGACCATCTTTTAATTGTAGTTTCTTAATGAGTTTAACAGGAACTGGTTCGAATGCTTCTTTCTTATAAAGCCCCTCCAGAGGTTTAAAAAATACTATTTCACCTTCAATTTTTATATATTCTCCCAAATATGTAGTACCATCTTTCAAAACTAATTTATCATAATCAGTCTGTGCCCACACAATGCCTGTAATCAAAAGTAAAACTATATATCTATGCATCTCCTAATCTACACATCATCCTTTAAAAAAAATACTACAAGAATGTGTGTCATCCTTTTTATCCGACCCTACCCCACCTTGCTTGCCCTCTACCCTAACACTTTTTAGTTGAAACTGAATGGCCAGTGTATTACCAGTGGTTTAAGCCCAATTCAGCCCTTTTTTATACTAATCAGACTAATTTAGGCTATAAGCAAAAAACCCCGCTTATGCATGGTTTATCGTCTATTAAAATGCGGAGAGGGAGAGATTCGAACTCTCGATGCGGCTATAAACCGCATACCCACTTAGCAGGCTGGTTCCCAACTGGACCCAGTAATCAACCAGTGTATCTGTAGCGGAAATTGAACCATCTTCCCACTAATCTGTGGCTAATTATTGTTATGGGCCAAGTCCGGTAAATCCTTTTCCAGTTGTCCCTCCACTCCTGGAAGAAGACCAATCAATACCAGGCCAGGAAACTACTAAAACTGCTCCAGTAACAATGGTAGAAACTGCAGCATATTTAAATTTCCTTTCCTGGAGTTTTTTAGAATAAGCTTGCTTGTAGATGCCTTTTTCAGAACCAGTCAAAATTGATTTAGGAAAATTAAATTTTTCTTTACTGTTTAAAACAAAATAAGGTATAGTCAAACTGGCCGCTGGAGAACCTCCTAAAAATATAGGGCTTTCCCAAAATTCACCCCCTATTAAAACTTTATGTAATTGTATACTACCCAAAAAAACAATAATACTTGTTGGCCCATAAAGAACCAACTTACCCAAATTTTTGGACTTTGCATCATAAATTGCTTTTTCTTTAGTACTTAATTTTTGATATTCTTCAATAGCTAAAGGTATTTTTTTTGCATAGCCACGAACAATGATAAAATGACCATCTTTTAATTCTAGTGTTTGAATTTGTTTAATAGAAATTGGTTGGAAAGTGAACGCATTTTGAGGTTTAAAATATACTATCTCTCCTTCAATTTTTGAATATTCTCCCAAATATGTAGTACCATCTTTCAAAACTAATTTATCAAAATCAGTCTGTGCCCACACAATGCCTTTAATCAAAAGTAAAACAATATATCTACGCATCTCCTAATCTACTCATCATCCTTTAAAAAAAATACTACAAGAATGCGTGTCAACCTTTTTATCCGACACTACCCTGCCTTGCTTGCCATCTACCTTACCACTTTTTAGTTGAAACTAAATGACCAGTGTATTACCAGTGGTTTCAGTCCATTTCAGCCCTTTTTTCCACTATCCAGACTAATTCAGGCTATAAGCAAAAAACCCCGCTTATGCAGGGTTTATCGTCTATTAAAGTGCGGAGAGGGAGAGATTCGAACTCTCGATGCGGCTATAAACCGCATACCCACGATCAAGGATGATAGTGATGTTTTAATCACCAGATGAAATAAATAAACGTTCATTTAAATAACGACGTAATTTCATTTCATCCATATCCAAGTGAGTAAATCGACCGTTTTCGGCTGTAGAGATTGTCCCTCGTTCTTCTGAAACGACTACAACAATTGCATCCGATTCTTCAGTGATCCCTAATGCAGCACGATGTCGCGTGCCCATCTCTGGTAAAACCATCGAGCTTTCTGTCAATGGCAAAATACAGCCCGCAGCTTCCAATAATGTATTTTGTAATATGACAGCCCCATCGTGCATGGGCGAACCTGGATTAAAGATAGACATGAGTAAGGGTGTTGAAACTTCCGCTTTTAAAGGTGTTCCTGCTTCTTTATAAGAGCGAAGTCCCGTCTCTCGCTGAATTACAATCAAAGCACCCCATTTTTTCTCTGCTAGAATTAAAGAAGCTTCCACAACCGCTTCCAAGGAACGGGAAGTTCCCATCATAAAAATGCGTTGGAAAAATCGTGTTTGTCCAACATAGATTAAAAGTCGTCGGATTTCCGGTTGGAATAAAATTACAAATGCTACTACCCAAACAGTTTGGAATTGATTTACTAACCATGACATGGCACTCAATCCAAATGAATTGAACAGGAAGGATGAGATGAGCAATATCACCAATCCAATCAACATTTGTCCGGCCCGAGTTTCTCTGAAATATTGGTATACTTTTATAAAGATCCAAGTGACCAGGACGATATCAATCACATCAATTAAAGTCAAAGTCAGGAATCCAAATTTGAAGATGGTCATGCGGCAGTCCTGATCTTTTCAGTAATTGTAACCACTCGTTTCATTTCTTTCACATCATGAACCCGAACAATTCTTGCACCATTTAAAATACCGGCAGAAACAGCTGCTGCTGTTCCTTCTATTCGATCATGAGATGGAAGACCCAACATGGACCCTATAAAAGCTTTGCGGCTAGGGCCAATTAACACGGGATATCCCAACTCACAGAATTCATTCAATTTTTGAATAATTGTAAAATTATGATCTAATGTTTTTCCAAATCCAATTCCAGGATCCAAAATGATTTTTTCTGTTTTGATTCCAGCAGATTTGGCAACATTAATTTGACTTAGAAAAAAAGAGCTGATTTCACCCACAAGGTTATCATAGTGTGGCTTTTTTTGCATTGTTAAGGGTGTTCCTTTCATGTGCATTAAAACCACTGGCACATCCAATGATGATACCACAGATGGCATATTTTTGTCCAGAGAGAATCCGCTAATATCATTTACAATATCGGCACCAGCTTCCACAGCCTGTTTTGCTACAACTGATTTTGTAGTATCAATAGAAATTAAAACGACCGAATCTGTCCTCCGAATCAATTTGATGACGGGGATGATTCGATTCAATTCATCTTTTACAGAAATTGGTGCAGCACCTGGACGAGAAGATTCACCTCCAATATCCAGAATATCGGCTCCATCCTTAATCAGCGACATGGCATGATTTAAAGCAGAATTTTTTGTAAAATATTTCCCGCCATCGCTGAAAGAATCTGGCGTTACATTAATGATACCCATAACCAGTGTTTCCCGGTCAGGATTCTGGCACCATTCAGAAAAATTGTGGCGTGACAATTTTGATTTCAAGTCAGGAATTCACATCCTGTTTTTTTTGTGGTTGATGTTGTTTTGACTTTGCTTTGCCCTGCTGGGGTTTGGAATGATTCTGTTGACGAGATTTTTGTTGTGCTTTTTCCCCATCCTTCATTTGGGGTTTTTTATTTTGGCGCTGCCGGGGTTTCCTCTTTTTTTTAAGTTTATCTTGGCCATTCAACGCTCGAGTAAGTTTTTCACCTTTAAGAATTTTTTCAAGATCTATCGAATCGATCGTTTCGTATTTCAATAATTCCTGAGCTATTCTATGAAGAATTTCAATATTTTTCCTAAGAATTTCGTCAGCTAATCGTTGGGAATCACGAACAATCCGAGAGATCTCTTCATCGATCATACGTGCCGTTACTTCACTGTAATCCCTTTGAGATTGAATTTCTCGTCCTAAAAATATTTCTTCATTCTTTTTCCCGAAGGTCATTGGACCTAACAAATCACTCATCCCCCACTCTGTCACCATTTTCCGTGCAATTTGGGTTGCTTGTTCGATATCGTTCCCAGCACCCGTTGTCATTTGATTAAAAATAACCATTTCAGCGCTTCTTCCACCCATAAGAATAGCAAGACGACCTTCCACATAACTGCGTTTATAGCCATGTTTTTCATCAATAGGAAGTTGCATTGTGACGCCCAAGGCGCGCCCCCGAGGAATAATGGTAATTTTATGTACAGGATCAGCCCCCTTGGTTTTGATGGCCACCAATGCATGCCCTGCTTCGTGATAAGCAGTTACTTCTTTTTCTTCTTCCGAAAGAATCATGCTTTTACGCTGAACACCCATCATTACTTTGTCTTTTGCTTCTTCGAAATCATCCATATCAATGGATTTTTTTCGTTTACGTGCCGCAAGCAATGCTGCTTCATTCACAAGATTGGCAATATCTGCACCTACCATGCCCGGTGTACCTTTAGCTAAAGATTCCAAATCTGATTTCGCATGATTTACCACTACTTTCTTGGTATGAACTTTCAAGATACCCAAGCGACCAATGTAATCCGGTACATCCACCATAATTTGGCGATCGAAACGACCGGGTCGGAGCAAGGCTGGATCCAGCACATCCGGCCGGTTTGTAGCGGCAATGACAATCACATTCTGGGTATTATTAAATCCATCCATTTCAACGAGAAGCGCATTCAAGGTTTGCTCACGCTCATCATGTCCACCTCCAATTCCTGCACCACGGTGACGACCCACTGCATCCATTTCATCGATAAAAATAATAGATGGTTCAGTCTTTTTAGCTTGCTCAAAAAGATCACGAACACGGGAAGCACCCACACCCACGAACATTTCTACAAAATCTGCACCACTTAAACTATAAAATGGTACAGATGCTTCCCCTGCAACGGCGCGAGCCAATAGAGTTTTACCTGTACCCGGACGGCCAACAAGCAAGGCTCCTTTGGGTACTTTGGCTCCAAGTTTTTGGAATCTTTTGGGATTCTTTAAAAAATCTATCACTTCCTTCAATTCTTCTTTTGCTTCTTCACAACCTGCTACATCTTTAAATGTGACACGAGGTTGATCCGATGTCCAAAGAGATGCTTTACTCTTCCCAAATTTAAAAATACCGCCCATACCCCCTGCGCCTCCTTGCATTCTGCGAATCATAAAAAACCAGAATCCAATTAATAAAATCCAAGGAAGCATATTAAGTAAATATCCCGTCCAGTCAATTGTTTTTTCCTTAAACGTGTATTCTATTCCAGCGGCATCCCATTCATCAGTATCTTCCCTTTCGAGATACGGAAGTGTCAATTTAAAATGAGTCACATCATTCAAGGGACCAATAGGAGTTTCAATTGTTTTTGGTACTTTGAATTCGCCATGAAATATATCACCCATGATAACCGCTTTTTCAATCTCACTATTTGCCAAATATTCACGGTAATCAGTATACTCGATTTCGATTTCTTTTTTACCGGATTCAGTCAATAACCCTGAAATATAAACGGCTCCAAAAATGATCATGAGCCAAACGAAGCTGGTTTTACCAGCTCGCATCCAATCAAACTGATCCGGTTGTTTTTTTGGATTCTGTTTATTTTGGTTTTGCTGTGGTTTATTTTTTTGATTGTTCATATATAATTTTCCTTGATATTTTTATACGACAGTATCACTCTCTATAGAATAAACACCATTTAAATGTCTTAATTTTTGATCATAATCTAGCCCGTATCCTACAACAAATTCTGGTGGAATTTCAAATCCAATGAAATCAACTGCGAAATCAATTTTCGCCATATCTGGTTTAATCAAAAATGTAGCGATGGATACTGACTTAGGTGAAGCACTATTCACTCTTTCCATTAAAAATTGAATTGTATGCCCGGAATCAATAATATCTTCGACTAGAATAACATGGCGATTCGTGACGTCTGCGGATATATCCTTTATGAGTTGAATTGTTCCAGATGATTTTTTTCCCACATAACTACGAACCTTAATAAAATCCATTTCACAATCAATGGAAATACTTCGAAGTAGATCTGCCATGAACATAAAACTACCATTTAAGACTCCAATAAAAATGGGGTCCTTATCGGTATATTTTCCCGAGATCTCTTTCCCCATTTCTAAGACCCGCTTTTGGATTTTTTCAGGCGATATTAAAAGTGTTCTCTTTTGATCTAATGGATTCATAATGGTAAGAAAGTTCGATTTAAGACAGCAGTTTCTTGAGTATGGGGTGTTAGTTTTACCCAATCTGCAATACGTTTGCCACACACCCAGATGATTTCACCATTCGCAGTCAGAACTGCTTGAGATTCTTTTGTGAATTGATCCACTTTTTCATTAATCAGGAAATCACTAATCTTTTGGTGTCCTTCCATCCCCAAAGGCTGAAAATAATCACCGTCTGTCCAATCACGAATCTCCAATTTCTGATCCTTCAATAGAGTCCAATCTACTTGTTCCTGATTTTGAGCTGTGTCAGACTTTTCTTGTCGAGAAAAGACCAATTCGTATCTATAATCATTAAAATCAACAGGATGACCCGGGACAAGTTTCACGGGATACTTTGGGGATTGATGTGCCGTTTCTTTCCCAATGATTGATTTTCGATCCCGTAACAATTTCCACCCGTTAGGTAAAATATGTTGATTGCCCACTTCTTCTTTCTTGAAAAATGATTTCAAAAGTTCGATCTGATGTTTGGACCAACGTTCATGATAAGTTGCTTCCATCAAAAGTTGCACCAATCTAACTTTCACCATATTTGGCAGACCTTGGACCATCTTGATGGGAATATCAAACCGATTGACAGATTGGTGAATTTTCGGAATAAGTGTCCCCAGAATGAAATAATCCAATGCATCTTTCCATTCGGAAAAATGATTAACTGAACTTTGAATTCCCGTCACAAGATTTTGAGCATTATTCTCCCACGGGTTTACGACCGTATGTCGAATGAAATTTCGGGGATTGGATAGTTCAGAATTGGTGGAATCTTCACGAAAAGGAATTTCATTCCTCATTACAAATTCGGTTAATTCCTTTTTGGTAAAACCTAACAACGGACGCATAACATTTTTAGTTTGTTTCCCAATGCCGCAAAGACCAGAAATACCAGACTGACGGGATAGATTCATTAAAACAGTTTCCACCTGATCATTACCATGGTGAGCCGTCATGATCCAATTTGCCTTAGTTTTTTCCATAACTTCATTAAAGAAACGATAGCGGTTTGTTCGCCCCCATTGTTCAACACTTTCCCCTTTTTTAATTTTTTCAGGATTCAATGATGTAGAGAAGAATGGAATGCCCAATGATCTACATGTACGTTGAACAAGGGATTCATCTTTATTAGAATCTTCACGCAAATGATGATTCACATGTGCAATGACTAGATCAAATTTTTCTCTGGAATGTAAGAGAGAAAAAAGCGCCATGGAATCCATTCCACCAGAAACAGCAACAATGATCCGGTTTTCTTTCTTTAAATCAGAAAAGGTTGCCAATTCGTCAGTGAACTTGTGGAAAATCGAATCGAGTTGAATCAATTTTTTATTAAATGTTTGTAATTTGCTCATTAAAAGGAATTTACCCGTTTTAATAATGGAATCAAAAATGGGTTTTGTTTTATTTCTTTTTCCAATGTTGTATCCGGTCCATGTCCGGGATGTAAAATACAATCATGTGAAATATTTTCCATGGCTTTCACCAGACTATCACATAGGGTGTCCCAATTACCGCCCGGCAAGTCAGTTCGTCCAACAGAACCGGCAAAAATCGTATCACCAGTGAACACATGCTCATTGATTACCAAGCAGGTTCCACCCGGTGTGTGTCCCGGTGTTTCAACACATTGGATTAAAAAGTCACTGACCTTCAATTCACCTGCGCTTAACCAATGATCAACCGTTGGAGTTATTTTCGGTGTTATTCCAAAAAAAGCACAATCTCTTTCATAACCATCCAGAATAGGTTTTTCATTGGGGTGTAAATAAAATGGTATTCCGTATTTTTCTTTTAATCCGGATACACCACCGATATGATCCAAATGTGCATGGGTATTTACCACGGCAATTGGACTCAAATCATTTCCTAAAATCACTTCAATAATCAGTCCCGGATCATCACCGGGATCAATCACAAGGCAGGATGGCAATCCATCTTGCCAAGCGATATAACTATTTTCTTGAAACGGGCCAGTGACGATCCGTTCAACTTTTAGGCTCAAATGATGTTAAAAAACAGGTGCGAAAGGCACTGGATTTTATCTTCATAAGAATGTGGATACAGCAACCATTCTGCTGCTGAGATTGAACTCAAGATAGAATTACCATCCTGTGGCGTGAAACAGAAACCTGTGATTTCATGATCATTCCGAACATGAAGTGATTGTTCTACCACAACAGTTTGATTCATGATTCGTCCATAATGTCCATGGTCCCGTCCGAAGGAAAAAACCGTACTGGTCATATCCTTCATAGTCATGGCCACATTGTCATTATTATGCAGTCTCTCCTTCACTGATGCAAGGGTAGTCGGTTCTTTCACTTTCAGCGTGAACCATAGGACATGCATATATTGACTATTTACTTTCATGGCAGAAGAAAACAAATTTAAATCCATTCCCATTGTAGCAAATAAGCCAGCCGCATCAGCCGCATGGTGCGAACCATATTTCTCGTCTCCATGTGATCCCACTTGGGGTGCCGGTATAAAACTTCCTGTCTGGCTTAAATCATTCGCACGACGAATACAAACATATTTCCCTTCTACGAGATTATCTGGATCTTCGTTCACAGCCAAGGTGTTTGTGATACAGGACATATTATGGGTGTTACACGATACGATTTGGATGAACTTATCTGAAGAATCCAAAGCATGGTCGTTAATACCACGAGCATATTTTTTCCCAAATCCATCTTCACTGCCCTGAGCTAGAAATCCTTTTACAGTATCTGAATATTTTTTATAATACTTCACTTTATTGGATTGACCCACCCCTTTAGGAGTACAGTCAATTACAACCGATGACCGCTTGATTGATTCTTGCGTTTCAAGGTCAGGATCTATTCCCAACTTTCTAAACTCCTGCTCTTTCCCTTCGTCCACAGATAGGCGTGCACCACGGCGCAGTAGGTCGGTTACTTTAGACCTATCCCGGCGAAGAGCCGAGTTTTTATGAAAGGTAACTTCATCGATCCCCAATTGATCTCTATAATCACTTAGTAGTCCGATGAGCGGTTCACCAATCGTTCCCGTACCGATGACGTGAACAATTTTTCGTTCCATAATTATTTACTCCTTTTTGATAAATTCTGTTGTTTCAGTTGATAAAAAAACCATCCAGAGATTAAGCCATAAACCAGAATAACTACGGTAAGTAAATATTCCATAACTTAATTCGCTTCTTTCACAGATAAAATATTTGTCCGCAAGCGAATCATAAGGCTTGACACGACCAATAATGATAAAAATGAGAAAATCAAAAAATAAGTTGGTAGCGGATTTGCGCTGTCAAAATACTGCCCAACTTGTGGATGTGACTGCATCTCTGGTAACCAGAACTTTACCGATAAAAAAATTAAAGGGACATCTAAAAATGCCAAAATTCCAACCACGGCTGCATATCGAGAAACTTGTTCTGGATTTCCTCCAAATTCCCGTAACATAAAATAACCCAGAAATATCAGGAAAAGGATTAGACTGGTAGTGAGACGGGGCTCCCAGGGCCAAAATATACCCCAGGCCGGTTTCGCCCAAATGGGTCCCGTGGTTAAGACCAAAAACATGAAGATGGTTCCCACCTCCGCAAAAGCAAGGCCACGATGATCCCATACTTTATTCTTTTTTGTAAGAAATAAAACTCCCGAAATCATAACACCTAAATAAAGAAGGAATGCTGTCCAGGCAACAGGAACATGAATATAAAAAATATTGCCAAAAATACCTTGTGCCAAGTTCGGCGGTTCCAAGCTGAGAACGATATAAATATTGATGGCAGAAAGTACAATCGCTATTGCAGCATGAATTAAATTATTTCGATGATTAAAAAAGGGCATTATTCTTCAACGATTCGATTAAATACCAAGTATCCAAACATCCCGAAGATTACAAAGAAAGAACCAAGAATGAGAAGCCAAAAATTCCACTCTGTCATAGGCTTTTGATCAAATAATGATCCTGTACATTTTGTGGCTGCGATAGCCACAGGCGATGCAGATGGGAATAGCAATATTGGAATCAAAACATCACGCAATCCTGCCTGCAAAGTGATACCTGAAATCAAACAACCCACAGAAACGATGGCGCCAGTTCCTAAAAAAAGGATAAGTGCAAATTGAAAAAATGAAAAGTTGGCCGGTAGATTTAAGAAAATGAAAAAGGGGACAATGAACAAGATTTCTGACATCAAGACGAATAAAAGTGCCGAAATAACTTTTGATATATAAACAGTTCCACGATCCACTGGTGCTGATGTCCAACTCCACATGGCATGTTCTTCCCGCTCCAGCGAGAAAAGACGATTCAGCCCCAGAACAGATGTAAACAGGATCACTACCCACAAGAGTCCCGGAGCAAATGTGCGAATTAACATCGGTGCCACTTGGAACGCCAAGGCGAAAATCAGCGTAATGGATAATCCAAAAATAAACATAGATGTTATAATCTCTTTGGATCGCCATTCAATTTTCAAGTCTTTTAGTATAAAATGAATCAACATTGTTTTAGTTCTATAATTCGGTCTGTATTAGTACGCAACCAATCAGAATTATGGGAAACAATGATCATGGTTTTTCTCAATTCATTCCACTCTACTATAACGGATTCAAACAATTTGATTCCATCAACATCCAATCCGGTCAAAGGTTCGTCTAATAATAAAATATCGGGATCAAGAATTATGGCCGTGGCAAGTTTGAGCCGTTGGAGCATGCCCTGTGAATAAAATTTCACCAATTTATCATGGGCAGAATCAAGTCTTACCTTGATCAATACGTTAGAAATATTTGGGTTCATCTTCCCATATAATCCGGAAATAAATGTCAGGTTTTCGTATCCGGTTAAACCGGGATAGAGCCCTACGGAATGGCCCAGGTAATACAGGTTTTTTCTTGTGTCTGGCTCATCCGGATTCACATCATTCTCTCCAATCCTTATCTTGCCTGAATCAATAGACATAATACCGCTGATCATTTTGAGTAAAGTGGTTTTCCCCGATCCATTGGGACCGGAAAGGCCAATCTTTTCACCCGATTCCATTTTGAGAGAAAAGGATTGAAAAACGGGAGAGTGGTAAAATGATTTGGAAAGATTAGTGACTTGGAGATTCACAACACTTTTTTTAATTCTGCTATAATTTCTGAAATTTCCTGCTTAAGCGCTAACCGGCTGCCATTGAAATCTTCATCAGAGATATTCCCGATATGGTGATCCATTTCCAATTCTTTGATCTGGCGCAGCAGTACCTGTTTTTTTCGATCCAGATCACCTTGGTTCATTCTTAGAGGAACCTTTGATTCTTCTTCAAAAAGTGGGGAAATCATATACCACACGATACTGGAGAACAACACAATGACGGCGATTGTAAAAACAAAATTCATGGTTTTAATCCTTTGCCGGCCAAAGACGGATGTTGGTTCCAAAAAATAGCACATACCAGCCAAACAAGTGGATTGATCAAAAATTTTAAATTAGTAATTCGTTGACTCGCAGCTATTCCCAAGAATATATAATAAATATCTTTATTCAATGTACTCTGGATATCCAAATTATTTTTTCCTAAAAAACAGCAGTTTCCTGCCACTCACCAAATTCTGCTTTCATGGCCACAATAATTTCACCCATAGTCACGTATGCTTTGGCCGCTTTTATGATAGGCGGCATCAGGTTGTCCTCGTTTTTACAGGCTTCCTGGATCTCAAATAATGTCTCCTGCACTTTTGTTTCATCACGGGAATTTTTCATGTTAGCTAATTTTTTCCGTTGGCCTTCGCCTGCTTCTGCACCGATTTCCAGGATTGGAATATCAATCTCTTCATCATCTTTAACAAACCGGTTTACACCCACCATGATACGTTGATTAGAATCCAGTTTGGCTTGATAACCCGATGCGGCTCGTGCGATCTCACGTTGGAAATAACCTTGCTCAATAGCCGGGATCACACCCCCAATATTCTCAATTTCCTGAAAATATTGTTCTGCATCCTCTTCTATCTTATCTGTGAGTTCTTCAATAAACCAGGAACCACCCAATGGGTCAACCACGTTAGCAACACCCGTTTCAAAAGCAATCAATTGTTGCGTTCGTAGTGCAATCTCCGCTGCTTTCTCTGTTGGCAAGGCCAATGTTTCATCCATAGAATTGGTGTGTAAACTTTGCGTCCCACCCAAGACACCTGCCAAAGCCTGAAAACCAGTACGAGCAATATTGATCTCAGGTTGTTGAGCAGTAAGACTGCATCCTGCCGTTTGGGTATGGAAGCGCAATTTCCAGGACCGTTCACTCTTTGCCCCATACATATTTTTCATCCGCTTGGCCCAAATTCGGCGTGCAGCACGGAATTTTGCAATTTCTTCAAAAAAATCTAAATGTGAATTAAAAAAGAAGGAAAGACGGGGTGCAAAGTCATCCACATCCAACCCTGCTTCTATGCCATGTTCCACATAAGCAAATCCATCTGCCAGAGTAAATGCCAATTCCTGCGCCGCGGTAGAACCTGCTTCCCGAATGTGGTAGCCGCTGATGGAAATCGTATTGAATTTCGGCATATGTTCGGTACAATAAGACAGCATATCTGTAATGATACGCATGGATGGTTTCGGCGGGAAGATCCATTCCTTTTGGGCAATGAATTCCTTCAAGATATCATTTTGGAGGGTGCCGCGGAGTTGATCCAATGGCACACCTTGTTTTTCTGCCACAGCAATATAAAATGCAAGGAGAACAATGGCTGGACCGTTAATGGTTTGGGAAACGGAAATCTCACCCAAATTGATGCCCTCAAAAAGTGTTTCCATGTCTGCGAGAGAAGAGACACTGACGCCACATTTCCCTACTTCTCCTTTTGAATAAGGATGGTCCGGATCGTACCCCATTAGGGTGGGCATATCATAAGCTACGGAGAGACCGGTTTGTCCTTTTTCTAATAATTTTTTGAAACGGTGGTTGGTTTCTTCCGGTTTACCGAATCCAGCAAACTGGCGCATAGTCCAGAGTTTTCCACGGTATAAATTGGGATGGACTCCTCGGGTGTATGGGAATTGCCCTGGGAATCCGATCTTCTCCATGTAATCACCATTTGGAGAATCAGGGAAGTAACACAGATCCAGTTCTTCGCCGGATAAGGTATCAAAATCTGCATCACGAGTCGGCATGGATTTAGCGGTCTTTTCCCACCGCTTGAATCCATCTTGAAATAGAGTTAATTGTTCACTCATGGTCTAAAATTACTTTTGTAACCTTCCAGTTCTGAAAATTGTCCAACCTTCATATAACATCCATAAAATCAGGGTGGCTAATATACCATCTATCACTAATAAAAGTCGATTGTTCCCGACGAAGGATTGGGCATTTACTGCCAGAGATGTGAGTGTGGTTATAGTAATGAAAATAAAAGGGATGATCAGCGGCAAAACGGGTTTATTTTTTTTCCAAAAATAGATGGATAGCATCATTAAGGTCAAAGCTGCCAACATTTGGTTAGATGCGCCAAAAATGGGCCACAATACCCAACCTGCCTGTGTTGATTCACCAGACACAGGATCAGCAACATTCCATAAGGTCAGCGCTAGTGCCGGCAGAATGGCCACTAATGTGGCAATATAACGATTTTTCAATAACGGGATATCAATGGTTTGGGCCACTTCTGTGAGAATAAATCGTTGAATTCTTGTTGCTGTATCTAAAGTTGTTGCGGCAAATGAAATGACCAATACAGCCATGATCGTTTTAGCAAGTATTGGTGGAATTCCCAGAGACTGAATCAAAGCACCTCCACCTAATACGAAAGCTGTTGCTTTATTGGTGGTTGCATGAGCCCAGGTATCATAATAAATATTCCAATTAAGATTATCTACAGCGCCTATAGAAGGTAGATTACAATTTGTAACTAAAGAAATTCCCGCCACTGCCGCAATGGTGGAAGCCAAAGCCAATGTCCCTTCTCCAAGCATGGATCCATACCCGATCATTTTTGTATCCTGAATATTAGATACTTGTTTTGATGTGGTACCGGATGCAACCAATCCATGAAATCCACTAATAGCTCCACAGGCGATGGTCACAAATAATAAAGGAAATAAACTTGGAACTCCCTCGCCTGCTGATCTTATCATGGGCGCTTCTACAACCGGCTGAGCAATGGCTATTCCCATAAAGATCAAGGCCAAACCAACAATCAATTGATGACTGTTTATGTAATCCCGTGGCTGAAGTAAAAACCAAACCGGGAGAAGGCTGGCAATCCCGGAGTAAATAAATAGTAAAATGATCCAGAGAGTAGATTGGGAGGCTTGATCCATTCCAAGGGCTTCGAATGAAAGTGGTGTGAAAGATCCAATATATACAAAAACATAAAGCAGAATTAAGGCAATGATCGAGGGAATCAAAGCATCCACTTTTTTTCGATATAGTAGAAATCCAACGGCGAGTGCAATAATTATTTCAATATTTACAGGCAGGACTGCTGTAGGAATACTCACAAAAAGTCCTGCAATTGCCATGGCAAAAACAGCCAACACCAGCCAACTTAACATCATGACAAAAATCAGGAACATGGTTTTTACACGCTTGTTGATAATGGTTCCGGTAATATCTGCAATCGTCTTCCCTTTTTCCCGGACAGATACTACAAGCGCACCAAAATCGTGAACGGCACCCATAAAAATGGTTCCCAAAACGATCCAAAGCATAGCCGGTAACCATCCCCAGAAGGCTGCGATACAGGGGCCAATAATAGGCGCTGCACCCGCTATAGATGTAAAGTGATGCCCAAAAAGAATCTCCTTTTTAGTTGGTACGAAATCTATTCCATCTTGGAACTCTTTTGCCGGAACATCTCCTGTAAAATCCTGTAGAGAATATATTTTAGTTGAGATATAAGTTGCGTAAAACCGATAACCCAGTCCAAACAGGATGAGTCCAATGAGTGCTAGAAATAAAGAATTCAATTTTTAAACGGGAACGGAGTCCTTTTCACCAACAAAATTACGAATTGATTGGGCGACACCATCAACATCCAGTCCCAGCATTGTCAATATCTGATCACGGGAGCCATGTTCTACAAAGTTATCTGGCAATCCAAGTTTCTTAAACTGCCCCTGAAACCCATTTTCCAAAAGCCATCCGGCGACACCATCACCAAAACCACCTGTGGTCGTCCCTTCCTCCAATGTAATGATCTTTGCGAATTTTTTCTTAATAGAATCCAAGTATGCTGTATCCATGGGTTTAATGAATCTGCAATTCACCACTTCGCATGTAATCCCCATTGAAGCGATTTGTTTTGCCGCATCCAGAGCGGTGTAAACCATGGGGCCTACAGCCAGAATGGCCACATCCGATCCACGCTGTTCCACTTCCCATGATCCAATGGGCAGCATTTCTGCCTGACCATTTTCATCAAATTCCACGGAGCTTGCTTTGGGATAACGAATAGAAATGGGTTGACCTTTTATATTCAGTGCAGTGTATAGGAGATGTCTGAATTCATTGCCACTTTTTGGGGCTGTAACAATCATATTTTGAATACATCTCAAATAAGCAAGATCAAGGGCACCGTGGTGTGTGGGGCCATCTTCACCGGCAATGCCGGAACGATCCATACAAAAGATGACAGGAAGATGCTGGATAGCACAATCGTGTATGATATGATCATATGCTCGCTGTAAAAATGTAGAATAAATAGCTACAATGGGGCGGATTCCCTCTGTAGCCAACCCAGCTGAAAATGTTACACCATGACCTTCAGCAATACCAACATCATAATATCTATCCGGGAATTCTTTGGAATAGGGGACAAGTCCGGTCCCTTCTCGCATAGCCGCCGTAACACACACTGTATCTTCCCGGTTCCGGGCGATTTCACAGGATAATTTTCCAAATACATCTTGGAAAATAGGAGCATTCGATTTGGGTATATCTTTTTCAATTTTGTAAGGACGTTTACCATTAGGTTTCACCGCATGATATTTCACCGCATCGTCATGATACTCACGACTTTCAACATTCATGGAAACCATGCCTTTCCCTTTTTTTGTTAATACGTGGAGCAATACCGGTTTCTGGATATCTTTAATATTTTCCAGAGTATGAAGGACCTCATCCAGATCATGACCATCAATGGGTCCAAAATATCTGAAACCCAATTCATCAAAAAGGATACCTGGTACGATTAATCTTTTAAGACTTTCTTCTACTTTCTTGATCAAGGATCGGGTAGTTGATTTTGCCAGAGGTAATTTACCCGTGAGATCCCAAAACTCATTTCGGATTCGGTTATAAAGTGGATTGGAGATCAAACGTGTAAAATAAGTTGAAATAGCGCCTACATTAGGGCTAATGGACATTTCATTATCATTCAGAATAACGAGGAGTTGCCGCCCTAAATGGCCTGCGTTATTGATTCCTTCAAAAGCCAGTCCGCCAGTCATGGACCCATCACCAATAATAGCAGCAACACGAAAATCATCTTTATTTTGGTGGCGGCCTTCTGCGATACCCAGAGCAGAAGAAATGGATGTGGAGGCATGTCCCGCACCTATCGCATCATAGTCACTTTCGGACCGCTTTAAAAATCCACTCAATCCTTTGAATTTTCGAATCGTTGGAAAATCATCATATCTTCCTGTTAATAATTTATGGGCATAGCCCTGGTGCCCCACATCCCAGATCAATTTATCATTTGGCGTGTTATAAACATAATGGAGTGCAACCGTGATTTCGATCACACCCAGAGTCGGCGCCAGATGCCCACCGATCTGAGTTATGGTATCAATGGTATAGTTTCGAAGTTCATCACAGAGTTCGTGGAGTTCTTCGTTTGAATACCCCCGAATATCTTCAGGAGATTTTATATTTGGTAAATAATTAAGTTGCATAAATCTGATTTAAATTTTTGGTATAAACGTTGCTGGATGGATCAAATAAGATTTGATGAAAAAGGTCAATATCATCTAATTCCGGGTGAAACGACAACCCAAGATGATGCCCGGAGATCACAGCAACGGGGGACCCCTTAAATTCTCCAATTACTTGTATATCATCTCCCATTTCAGAGATCTTTGGTGCACGAATCAAAGTTGTGGCAAACTCAATTTCCGTATTTGAATTAAAATGATATTTTACCATTTCTGTGGATGATTCTATTTGACGGCCATAGGCATTTCGGTCCACGCAAATATTAAGGAAACCTAATGGATTAACACGCTCATCTGGCACATCTTTAGCCATCATAATGAGTCCAGCACATGTCCCCATAACGGGGTGGTCCTTCCCAAAATTAATGAGCGGTTGTCGTAAGTCAAAAGAATCAATCAACAATGATAGAGTCGTGGATTCGCCTCCGGGAATCACCAGCCCATCAACTGATTCTAAATCTAGTGGTACTTTCACAGGAACAGATTCAATATTGAGCCTGGAAAAAACACGGTGATGCAGGGCAAAATCGCCCTGTAATTCTAATACGCCGACTTTAATTACCAGCCCCTTTCCTGTAATCTTTCTTCAATAGGAATTTCGGACATATCCAAACCTTTCATGGCTTTTTTGAGACCTGAACTGGCTGCAGCAACTCGTTTTGCATCCTTGTAATGAGTTGTTGCTTCCACAACAGCTTTTGCCCGATTTGAAGGATCATCACTCTTAAAAATCCCGGAGCCCACAAAAACAGACTCGGCGCCAAGCTGCATCATGAGCGACGCATCCGCTGGTGTGGCAATCCCGCCAGCTGCAAAATTTGGAACTGGAAGTTTTCCCAGTTTTGCCACTTGCTGAACTAAGGATAAGGGTGCACCCAAATTCTTTGCTTCGGCTACAAGTTCGTCTTGACCAAGTCGAGTGACTCTTTTGATCTCAGTCATAACGGTTCTCATATGGCGAACCGCTTCTACAATATTCCCACTACCTGCTTCACCTTTGGTGCGGATCATGGCAGCACCTTCCGCGATTCGGCGAAGAGCTTCTCCCAAATTTCTACATCCGCAAACAAAGGGTGCTTTGTAATCATGTTTCCAAATATGGTTATGTTCATCGGCTGGAGTCAAAACTTCACTTTCATCAATGAAATCAATTTCCAGTGTCTCCAGTACTTGCGCTTCAGCAAAATGGCCAATCCTGCATTTTGCCATGACAGGAATAGAGACCTGCGCCTGGATTCCCCGTATCATATCAGGGTCGCTCATCCTTGAAATACCACCATCTTTTCGGATGTCAGCTGGAATTCGTTCCAATGCCATAACAGCGCAAGCGCCCGCATCTTCTGCGATTTTTGCCTGTTCTGCGTTGGTCACATCCATTATAACACCACCTTTCAGCATTTCTGCCAACCCTACCTTTACTTCAAATGTTCCTTTACTCATAAACTATCTCCTCTTTAGTTACGTGCCCAATTCCTTTTATTTTTTCAACTACATTTCTAATAATATCGTCTGGTGTGGATGCACCGGCAGAAATGCCCACTGTTTCACAATTTTCAAACCAGAATGCTTCCATATCATCTGCACAAGTCACCTGATAAGATCTTTTATTTCTTTCCAATGCCAATTGAGTTAATCGTTTTGAATTTGCACTTGTAAATGACCCAATTATGATCATTACTTCGCATTGGGTCGCCAATTCCTTAATTTGCTCATGATTCCGTCGAGTTGGAAAACAAATTGTATTGACAAACCGTAGGTCGAAAACTTTTTGCATGAGTACATTAATGATCTCCTGGACATTCTCGATCATTTGTGTCGATTGGCTAACCACGCCGACTTTTTTCATTTTTCGAAGTGCCTTTGCTTCTTTTACATTGGCAAGTATAATGGGATCCTTTACTTGTGCTGCTATACCCACAACTTCATCATGCCCATGATCGCCAATGATAATTGTTCGCCGACCTTCTGCTTCCAGTTTTTTGATCTCATCGTGAATCTCCGTCACCAACGGGCAAGTGGCGTCAATGATATTCAGGCTTTTATTCTTTGCCTTATCCCATACGCTTGGCGCAGTTCCATGTGCACGAAAAAGAATAGGTCTATCAGACGGAACTTCAACCAATTTATCCACAACTTTCGTACCTGATTTGGAAAGATCTTCCACAACTTTCTCATTATGGACGATGGTACCTAGCATGTAAACCTCTCCGTGATCTTTGGCTGTATCATAAGCAAGATTTACTGCGTCTCTCACACCAAAGCAATAGCCTGCATCCTTTGCCAATAATATTTTCATAAGGATTCGTTCATTTTTTGTCGAATAGAATCAATAGAAGCATTCACAGTTTTTTCTTTTACATCCACTAATGATCCAGAGACCACAGCACCAGCAGCCAAGGCATGTCCGCCTCCACCCAAGGATTTTGCAATGTCATTCACGGTGAATTTCCCTTTGGAGCGAAAATTGATTCGACAACTTTCCACATTTTGCTCAAAGATCATAAGTGCCACCTCTACACCGTGAATCGTACGAACCATATCAGTAAAACCTTCCACATCTGCTTTCGAAGCGTGAGCTAGATCCATCATTTCCTGAGTAATAATAAACCATGCCAAATTACCATCTAATTCGTAATGTAGATTAGTTAAAAGTTCACCCATAAGCCGCATCCGTGACTTGGTGCTATTCTCGTAAACACTTTGATAAATCGTGTGAGTTTCTACGCCAGATTCCACACATTGAATGGCGATCTCGTAGCATTTCTTGTCCGTATTGCTGTATCGAAAACAACCTGTGTCAGTCATAACCGCAGTATAAATCCCTTCAAAACTTTTTTTAGCAATGGGATCCGTCCGAGCAATTTGTAAATAATCGTATACCATACATCCTGTAGCAGCTGCAGATAAGTCCACCACATTATGGGTAAATGGATGCTCATCAGGGTGAGGATGATGGTCTATGTTCAAAGTTTTTAATCCATGTGATTTAATTGCATCTACAATTGTTCTGGTTCGAACAAAATCTCCAACATCAAAAATGATAACCAGATCCACATCTTTAACCCAATTTTCGTGAAAATTCTGGTCATAGCATTCAAATATTTGGTCGGAATTCAAAAATGTATAATATTCAGGTAATGGAGAATAATTGACAATCCTCACATCTTTCCCAATCTCCTTCAAATGGTAATAGAGTCCGCATTCGGCTCCCAAGCCATCACCGTCCGGATTTTCATGTGTTGAGAGCATAATTCGATCCGCAGCGCTTATCACTTCATGCACCTGATACCAGTCTATTGACGTATTATTAAAATTCATATTATTTTTAATGATCCCATTGAGTTTCCTTCGTTCCTTCATCCATTTGGATCTTTCTAGCCAAAACAAACAGATAATCTGACAAGCGGTTCAAATACACTCTGTGAAGATCTGAGTCTTCTTTTGTTTCAGCTAAAGCAACAATATCTCTTTCTGTATTGCGGCAAGCAGTCCTTACAATATGAATTCGGGCTGAAAGTTCCGTTCCTCCTGGCAAAATAAATTCCTCTAAAGGCGCAAGTGATTTATTCAATTTTTCTGTTTCATGCTCAAGCCATTGCAAGCGTTCTGCGTTCAAAAGTTGCAACTCTATCCCGGGCATGGCCAATTCGCCACCAAGGTCAAAGAGGTCCTGTTGGACTCGTTCCAAATCATTCTTAACCGATCTTCCCGCCTCAACCATGGCCCATCCAAGTAATGAATTTAAATGGTCAATTGATCCAATCGCTTGGATACGAATATGAGTTTTGGAAACTCTTCTCCCATCCCCCAGACCGGTTTGGCCTTCATCGCCTGATTTTGTGATCACTTTAGAAACGCGCATTAGAAAAAGAGAAATGATACCAAAATAAAAAGTGGGAACAGGATTGGTAATGCCCATTTAAAAAAATACCCAAAGAAACTGGGCATCTCGATCCCCGATGCTTCAGAAATAGATTTTACCATAAAATTGGGTGCATTTCCGATATAAGTATTGGCCCCCATGAAAACTGCTCCTGCGGAAATGGCTAAAAGAGTGTTTGGCAGATCTTCCATGAGTGTGGTAGCATTACCACCCGCCGTATTAAAAAAGACCAAGTAAGTTGGTGCATTATCCAAAAAACTAGACAAAATTCCTGTTGCCCAGAAATACATGAAATCGATGGGACTTCCGTCTCCATTTGAAACAGAAGAAACAACAGATGCTAATGCACCATGAGTTCCTGCTTTCAGGATGGCGATGGCTGGAATGATTGTTACAAAGATACCCGCGAATAATTTGGCCACTTCGATAATAGGAAACCATGTGTAATCATTAGCGGTGCGTATCTTACGTGATGTCAATATCCAACTGGCATAGGCCAACCCAAGAAGCAATCCATCTCGAACCACGTTTTGTATTTCCAAGCGGATATGAAAAACATCATAATAGATACCTCCCCCATCCCAAAATCCACTTAATAAAACACCTCCGATCACACCTAAAAGTAATAGCAAGTTAAAAGAACCTTCTAAACCGAGTTTATGAGATTCCTCATTTCGATTGGATTCCGGGATAAGCTCATGTCCGAAATAATACTTATCAAACATATAAAATAGTATCAATAAGCAAATAATCATAAACGCCATGGGCTTAAACATAGCTGTGGTGGTCCAAAAGAAATCCACACCTTTTAAAAATCCCAGAAATAGAGGAGGGTCTCCAAGTGGTGTCAAGGAACCACCAATATTTGCTACGAGGAAAATGAAGAATACAATCACATGAACTTTATGCTTTCGGTGAGCATTTGCACGAATTAACGGACGAATTAAAAGCATAGCTGCTCCCGTCGTTCCCATCCAACTTGCCAGTATTGTCCCAATCAGAATGATTAGTGTATTTACGCTGGGTGTCCCGACAAGGGATCCTGTTAAACGTACACCGCCGGAAATTGTAAATAAAGCTAATAGTAAAATGATAAACGGGATATATTCTAAAAATGCCACATGAAGTAGTTCATATAAGGTGATCTCCAAACCTTCCTTCAATAAAAATGGACCGATCAATGAAACAGCCCAGAAAAGAGATACTTTTCCGAAGTGATGATGCCAAAATAAGGGAGCCACTAAAGGGAATACCGCTATGGATAGCAAGATACCAATAAAAGGGATCACCCAAATAATATTTAAGTTCTCTATACTCCCATCTAAATGGGGGACTTCACCATGTGGATCGCCACTGGCCAAGATCAGCGCAGGGACAGCAATCAAAATTAAAGACAGTATCTTATGTTTCATGATGGTTCAATATCAGTTTTACCGAAGTCTTAAAATTACAATATTTCACTTATAGAATGGAACCCTGATCAAATATAATTATATCGGTATTGGAGAACTATTCTCCAGTAATTTCAGGCATGGAAATTTTTCTTGGAATTACAGTTTTTGCTATTGCCATCGTAGGTATGGCTATTGGTGTCATTTTTAATAATAAACCGATATCCGGTTCCTGCGGTGGATTGAATCCCAATGGCAATTGTTCCATTTGTGGTGGAGATCCTCAAAAATGTGAAAATACTGAAGCTGATTCAGTTAGGATATAATTTCGTAAATAGAGTCATCTATCTTCGCGCCAACGGATGTCGCAACACATCTTGATCCATCTTTCTTATCAAGAATCCAAACGGCTTTTATGTCCGAGTTTTCTGTCACTTTTTTTAATCCCGTTTCATAATCCATTACCATTAATGCAGTTGCCCACGCATCTGCTACCATGCAAGAATTTGACAGGACAGTTACGGATAGAACATTTGTCAGGATGGGAATACCGGTTTTTGGATTGATTGTGTGTCCAAGAATTTCACCATCTATGCTAACAAAATTACGGTAATTCCCCGAAGTAGCAATCGCTCCGCCATCCGAATAAACAATTGCAGCGAATGTTTGATTTGACTTATTTCCGCCTGAAGGGTTTTCAATGCCAATTGACCAGTATTTATTTAACTGATTTCGTCCAGAACATTGTACTTCTCCACCAATTTCTACAAAAAAATCCGTGAATCCCTTGGATTGGAGAAAATGGAAAACCTCATCCACGGCATAACCTTTAGCGATAGCATTCAAATCCAGTTTTGTTTCAGGATACTCTTTGATAATAGCTTTCTCAGTAACACTAATTTTTTCATGCCCGGTATAGGATAAGACAGTTTCAATTTGTTTTTGGTCCGGTATCCCAGAATTAGGATCAGGGCCAAAACCCCATATTCCCATAAGATCAAACACTGTGATATCAAAAAACCCATCCGTCTTTTCCGATACATCCAAAGCTGCTTTAACCACCGTCCTAAATGATTCCGAGATCGCGTATGGTTTAGTCGAATGAGTAAGGTTGAATTGGGATATTTCACTATTCGGGTCCCAGGTTGACATTTGCTTATCCAGAGAAAATAAAATGGAATCAATTCCTTTTTTTAAAATTTGAGTATCCATGTTTTTCTCTAATGGAATTGCCTTGATCGAGTAAGTGGTTCCCATGGTTAGACCTGAAAAATGGATCAAGTCTCTTTGTTGACTGCAGCCAATTAAACAGACTAAAAAGCCCAACAATAGTCGGGCTTTTGTAATATTCATCTTATAATAATAATTATCCAAAACTATCGTAGGCAATCATTCCCGGTTCAACACCTAGGCTATCCAGCATCCCTTCAACAGCATTGATCATAGGTGGGGGGCCACACATATAATACTCAACTTCTGTAGGGTCGTCATGTTTTGACAAATACTCATCATGGAGTACTTGGTGGATGAATCCTGTGGAACCCTTCCAATTATCTTCTTCCATAGCATCCGAAAGAGCAACTTGATAATTGAAATTTGAAAACTGATCTGCAAGATCTTTAAAATGGTCGTCATAAAACATTTCTCGAACAGATCGCGCACCATACCAAAATGAAACTTTCCGTCCTGTTTTCAGAGTTTGGAATAAATGAAATAAATGGGACCGCATGGGCGCCATGCCGGCACCACCACCGATGTAAACCATTTCCCTATCCGTTTCCTTGATAAAAAATTCACCATATGGCCCGGAAATAGTAACTTTATCTCCTGGTTTCAAATTAAAGATATAGGAAGATGCCAAACCAGGAGGTACATCATTCCATAGCGGCGGCGGCGGCGTAGCGATCCGAACATTTAACATGATACGGTTCCCTTCGGCTGGATGATTCGCCATAGAAAAGGCACGAAATATCGGCTCATCATTATTAGCAACTAAATTCCAAACTTTATATTTATCCCAATCCGGATGATATTCATCTTCTACATCAAAATCCTTAAATAACAAATTTCTGTATTCTGGAATATCAATCTGGATATATCCACCAGCCTGGAAATTAAGGTTCTCCCCTTCAGGTAAATCCAATACCAATTCTTTGATAAATGTGGCAACGTTCTCATTAGACTTGACAGTGCATTCCCATTTCCGAATACTAAAAATTTCATCAGGAACATGGATATTCATGTCTTCCTTCACCTTTACCTGGCAGGCAAGACGCCAATTTTCCTTTGCTTCGCTGCGACTAATATGACCTGTTTCAGTTGGGAGTATCCCACCACCGCCATCTAAAACCTGACATTTGCACATAGCGCAAGTTCCGCCACCACCACATGCAGATGGAAGATAAATGGTTTCATTTGCTAATGCAGATAATAGTGTCCCGCCAGAACCAACCTTGAATTTTTTATCTTCCTCATCATTCACAGTAATTGTCATTTCACCTTGGGGCAGTAGTTTACTTTCTGCAAAATTAATGATGAGAACCAAAACCAGGATCACTCCGGTAAAAACCCCAATGGTTAAAAGAGTCAATTCCATTAGAGATCAATTCCGGAAAAAGCCATAAATGCCATGGATAAAAGTCCTGTTAGAAGCATGGTGATTCCCAATCCACGAAGTTTGGCAGGTACATTTGAATAGCGCAGACGATGACGAATGGAAGCCATGGAAACGATGGCTAAAAAAAAGCCCATACCAGATCCAAAACCAAATACGGTGGATTCCAATAAAGTATATTCTCTTTCAACCAGAAAAAGGGATCCACCAAGGATTGAACAATTCACTGCGATCAGGGGCAGAAAAATGCCAAGATTGTAGTATAAAGTCGGTGAGAATTTATCCAGGATCATTTCCACTAATTGAACGATGGCAGCGATGACGGCAATAAATACAATAAAATTCAGGAAACTTAAATCCACATCCGGGAAACCAGCCCAAGCCAAAGCACTATCCTGGAGAAAATAATTGTGGATTGCCCAGTTGGCTGGTGCTGTTATTGTCAAAACAAATACCACTGCAAATCCGAGACCAATAGATGTATCAATCTTCTTAGAAATCGCAAGAAATGAACACATGCCAAGAAAATAGGCTAATAGGATATTCTCAACGAACATGGCTTTGGTGGCCAGACTAATATAATGTTCCACGCCTATTCCTCTTCGATGTCCACTGATATCCGGTGGACCCAGACAATTAAGCCTAATATAATGAATGCCCCAGGTGACAACGACATGAGTCCCATATTCTCATATCCGGCAGCATAAGCAGAATCTGGGATGATTTGAAATCCATAAATCGTTCCACTACCCAGTATTTCCCTAAAAAAGGAAACAACAATCAAAATACCACCGTAACCGAGTGCATTTCCTAACCCATCCAAAAAAGATTTACCGGGAGAATTTTGCATAGCAAATGCTTCGGCCCGCCCCATGACAATACAATTGGTAATAATCAATCCCACAAAAACAGTAAGTTGTTTGCTGATATCATAAAAGTATGCTTTAAGGATTTGATCGGTAAAAATTACTAGAGATGCGATGATAGAAAGTTGAACTATGATCCTAACTTTTCCTGGGATCAGATTACGAAGTAAGGAAATCAACGTATTGGAAATAGATAAAACGGCAACTACAGCCAGTGTCATAACCACTGCCGTATCCATTTTCACAGTAACAGCCAAGGCTGAACAGATTCCTAATACCTGGAGTGTAATAGGATTATTTGCACTTAATGGATCTGTGAAAGCCTGTTTAGATTTTTTTTCAAGTAATCCCATTAACTTTGTCTAACCCTTACTTGTTTAAAAAAGGGTTCATATTTTCTAAGATCATCTTTCAAGAAAAACTCCAATCCTTTTCCAGTAATTGTAGCGCCGGAAATACCATCTACTTTATGATAGGCTTCCTGATCATCGGATTCAACCTTCCCTTTAATAACATTAATACCAACCAATTGATCATTTTCATCCACAAATCTTTTTCCAATAAAATTTTGCTGAAACCAGGCCTTGTCCACTTCAGCACCCAACCCCGGTGTTTCACCGTGCTTATAAAATGTGATTCCCTTTACAGTTCGTCCATCTGGCTCAATAGCAAAATATCCAAAAAGTGTCGACCATAATCCTTTACCGGCAATAGGTATTGCATATCCCTCCACATTATTGCCGATTTTTTTCAAATAAATAGGAAGGAATTCAACGTCCTTTTCAGTATCGATTTCTTTAGGATCTTTTTCTGTCATCTGGCCAGAAGCATCTAAAACGACCGCATCAATATTCTCCTGGAACAATTTTTGAATTTCATCTGAAGTCCAGGGTGTTTCTCCTCCAGGCTTAAACCCAAGGGATACCAGAATATTTTTCTTCATATCATTTTCCACATTGGTAACCTGTAGCTCTCTTAACCCGTCTGCCGCTAAAGCAAGAAAAAAACCTAAAACGATGGTCACGATGGATGTGAATCCCAGTGTGTAAAGGTTACTGCGCATAGCGAACCATCCGTCGTTTTATGTTGCCCTGAATCACAAAATAATCAATAAGTGATGCAAAAGCATTCATGAGCAATATTGCCAGCATGGCGCCTTCCGGATAAGCAGGATTGATGGATCGAATAATTACGGTTAACCCGCCAATAAAAATACCGTAAATCCAACGCCCTTTATCCGTATGAGCACCGGTGACAGGTTCTGTGGCCATAAATGCTACGCTAAAGGCAAACCCACCCATGACTAAATGATAATGGGCTGGAAGTGTGAGCATGGTATTGGTAGAACCCGTTATTTCAGCCATGAAATTTGTGAGAGCGGCCATGCCTGTAAGTCCCAAGATTGCACCTGCCATTACTCTCCAAGAAGCAATACCTGTAAGGGCAAGAAACACTGCCCCAACCATAATCCATAAGGTACTGGTTTCACCAATGGAGCCCGGTATCCAACCCATGAACAAATTGATCCAGGAAAAATCAAATTGGGTCACAGAATCAAGAAGGGTAACCGCATCTTGACTCAATTCTGCTGCTGGAACGGCTAATGCTGTGGCGCCGGAATATCCATCCGGTCCAGATGCCCAAACTTTATCACCTGAAATTCGTCCTGGATATGTAAAAAATAAAAATGCACGGGCTACCAGTGCTGGATTAAATATATTCATACCCACTCCGCCAAAAATCTCTTTCCCAATGACAATACCAAAAGTGGTGGCTACGGCAACCTGCCAGAGCGGAATGGTGGGTGGCATAACCAGTGGGATCAAGGCACAGGTAACTAAAAATCCTTCGGAAACAGGATGACGCCGAACGACGGCAAACAGGAGTTCCCAGAATGCACCAGAAGCAAAAGCCACGGCAATGATTGGCAGTATTTTGAAGGCGCCATTCATTAGGTTTTCCTGCAGTGTAGAAGTTTGTCCCAGTGCCACGGCCATTTGATAGCCCACATTCATGGCGCCAAAAATATAACAGGGAATCAAGGCAATTACCACCAAGATCATGACACGTTTTACATCAACACTGTCCCGAATGTGTGGACCGGAATGAGTCCGCTCACCTGTGCTAAAAAGAATGGTATCTGTGGCTTCAAAGATCGGGTATAATTTTTCTAGTTTACCACTTGCTTTAAATGTGGGAGCAATTTTATCTAATATATCTCGGAGCCACTTCATTGTCTATCCTTCCGCTTCCAGCATATTCAACCCATCACGGATTACTTTGCCTACATCAATTTTGCTGGGACAGGAAAAAGAACAAAGCGCAAAATCTTCATCATCACATTCCAACATGCCTAACTGTTCCATCTCTTCGATATCCTGAGCCAGGATGGCACGATATAAGGCATTAGGGTATACATCCATGGGCAGGACATTCTCCCAGGCATTGATGGGTACCATGGCTCGGAGTTCACCATTTTGGGCTGTATTAAAATTAAAAAGCTTTTCACCAAAAGTTAGAAAAGTATTGGTGATGCTGTATTTTGATTTGCTATTCCCAACCGCCAACATACCCATAAAAGGTCTGTCAACAGTATCCAAAACAATACTTACAGATGAATCATAAAATCCCAGGAAATTATCTACTTCTACAGTTTGTCCTGTTAGAACATTTCCAGAAATCAATCTTGTCGGTTCACTTAAATCTTGGTTTAGGATCAGGGAACCAATCCTTGCACCAACTTTTGCAGAAACAGTCTGGGGATTTGTTGCTCCAGGGCCGGCAATGGTTACAAGAATATCTGGGCTATACGATCCATTTAAAAAAAGTTTTCCAAGTGTAATGACATGCTGAGCATTTACACTCCAAATTATTTCACCAGGCTTGATAGGTTTTGATTGATGAATCTGGATGCCCACATTTCCTGCAGGATGGGGACCGGATATGGTCTGAACTTCAGCATGCTGAAGTTCCATCGCTTTCTTTGATGTAACCACAACATTTCCGTCCGTGAGTTTTGATAAAGCTGTTACTCCGGCCTGGAATGCTGCCTTTTCAGATTCAATTACAGGGTCCAGGTCAACGGATAAGGGCGCCGTATTTACGGCTGAAATAAAAATATCTCTCGGAAAATTCTTTGGATTCGCCACTTTGTTGAATGGTCGCTGACGAATCAGGGGGAAAAGGTTCGCTTCTAATATTCTATTTAATATCGTGGTGCGATTTGCTGATGTTAATTGTTCGGATGTAAAGACTTGTCCTTGAATAGACTCAGACCCATCAACCTTGATCTCTATCTTTTCAATAATACGACGGGCACCAAATTGAATCGTTTTCACTGTACCGTTTGCCGGGGAAGCCCATTTAACATTCGGTTTGGCTTTATCAAAAAATAAAGGTGAACCGATCTGTACCGTATCCCCTTCATTCACCAAAAGCTTGGGCTTTACACCACGAAATGTTTTGGGAGAAATGGCAACCGTTTCTGAACCGGGAACAGATGTGACTTCTTGAGACGGAACACCTGCGATCCGGATATCGTGTCCTTTTCTTATGATTATATGGTTCATGTTGAACTAATTATTTAAATATATAAAACCTAAATAGATCCGATTTTATAACTACGTTTTAGATATTTATGCGCTAAAGTGTTTGAATGAAAAAGGTCAGAGAATTTTGGATCCAATCTGCAACAGGCGTCCAATAAATCCCCAGAATAACTGTAGGAATGGCGGTAGCGAGAAGCATACATGCCATTACAGTGGGTGGTTGCAAGATCGTATCCTTTCTTTCACCTTCTAAGAACATTACTTTCACAACACGGAAGTAATAATAAAGTGAAATCACACTGTTGATACCACCAACTACTACTAACCAATAAAACTGGTTCCCCCCTTTGATCAAAGAAGCAAAAATATAAAATTTCCCAACAAATCCAGCTGAAGGAGGTAATCCAGTGAGGGAAACCATAAAAATGGTCATAACAACACCAATCAAAGGCATCTCCCAGCCCAGACCTTTATAATCATCAAATGTTTCACCACCTGTCTTATTTTTTACCGTGATCACCACAAAGAATGCCCCTAGATTCATAAATAGGTACATGACCAAATAGATCATAATGGCATAGATACTGTCACCGGACATGACTGGCATGGCCAGTAACATATATCCCGCATGAGCTATACTAGAATAAGCCAACATTCTTTTAATATTGTTCTGCTGAAGCGCAACCACATTCCCCAAGGTCATAGTAATCACTGCCAACAGGCTCATAATGTTTGCCCAAGGCAATGAAGCAACCGATGATGCATCCAATCCGCCCATGGCACCGCCGTCTGCCAATACTTGGTTAAAGAAACGAATCATCATAGCAAAAGCACCGGCTTTTGGTGCAATTGATAAATAAGCTGTAATAGTTGTAGGCGCACCTTCATAAACATCCGGTGTCCAAAAATGAAAAGGAACAGAAGAAATTTTATATCCAAAGCCAGCCAAAACCATGATCATAGCCATGAACAATGCAGTATTTGCACTGGCGTCCATGGTCGCTATTGCTTGTTGGATCAGAAAATAATTTGTGCTGCCTGTGAGCCCATATATGTAACTCAACCCAAACAGCATTATTCCCGATGAAAATGCACCGTAAACCACGTATTTTAATCCCGCTTCGTTGGAACGGGTATTCTGTTTTAAATATCCCGCCAGAACAAAGGACATGATGGATACAATTTCAATAGATATATAAACCATGATCAGGTCCACTGTAGAAACCATGAGAAATAATCCAAATACAATAATTCCCAGCAAAGTAAAATATTCACCTTTCCGGTAATCTTTTAATTCCCCAGATTGTAAACTGACGATAGAGACGAAGATCGTTGCCAGGATCACAATCAGTTTGAAAAAGGATGCAAATGGATCTAAGACAATGGAATCTGTAAAAAGAGTCGTGACCCGTTGTTCCTGAAAATAAATCGCCCCTGCAACCGCTATTAAGCCGGCAACCAATACCCAGCCAACATTTCCTGATTTTGATTGATGTATGGTCAGATCATATATTATTGCAGCCAGGATCACTCCTATCAGAATTAGCTCCGGATAATAAAAAGACAGACTTTGCAGATTTGTCATTCTTGCCTCTTACATTCCAGCAAATGTTGCCAGAGATACTACATGATGAATGATCTCATCCATGGTGCTGGCAATGATATCTAAATAAGGTGCCGGATAAATCCCGAAGAAAAGAGTAATCACTAGCAATGGTACAACTGTAAAGAGTTCCAAACGATTGATTTCCGGTAAATCTGTATATTTCTCGTTCAGTTCTCCAAAAAAGATTCGTTGGAATGCCCATAGGAAATAAGCAGCGTTCAACAAAATTCCAATCGTAGATGCAATAACAATACCTCTATAAACCGGAAATGCGCCAATAAAACACATGGCTTCGCTGATAAAACCGGAAAAGCCCGGAAGGCCTAACCCCGCAAAGAAAGCTAAAGCAGTGATTCCGGTATATATCGGCATTTGTGCCGCCAATCCACCAAAACCTTCAATATCTCTATGATGTGCACGATCATAGATGACCCCGACTAAAATAAAGAGCATGGCTGAAATCGTTCCGTGATTGAACATTTGGAATACAGCGCCACCGAGTCCGGCTTGGGCAGCTTTTAAATTCATACCATTGGCTTCGCCCGCTGCTACAATTGCCGCCATTCCGATCAGTGAATAGCCCATATGATTCACACTGGAATAAGCCACCAGTTTTTTTAAGTCTGTTTGGGCCAGGGCACAGAGTCCGCCCCAGATCACATTAATAAGCCCCAGAGCTGCTAATGCGCCGGAGAACCAATACACCCCGTCGGGCATCAATCCATAATTGATTCGCAGAATTCCATAGACACCCAATTTCAAAAGGATTCCTGCCAGTAATACAGAAATTGCTGTGGGTGCCTCCACGTGTGCCAAGGGTAGCCAGGTGTGGAATGGAAAAACCGGTACTTTGATTGCAAATCCTATAAATAAAAGAATCCAAATAACCTTAATTGCACTCATCCCCCACCACATTACACCATTCAAAGCTTCTGGTGCGACACGCATGAGTTCTAAAATATCAAATGTTTTTCCACAGGTAAAGTATAGCCCCAGGATACCAACTAACATAAGCACAGAGCCAAACAATGTGTAAAGAAAAAATTTAATAGCTGCATATTCACGTTGAGGGCCACCCCATATCCCAATCAAGAAATACATAGGCAACAACATCACTTCCCAGAAAATATAGAAAAGGAAAAAATCCATTGACAAGAAAACGCCCATGATTCCAGTATCCAATAACAAGAAAAGAGCGAAATACCCTTTCACCGCTTTATCGATATTCCAACTAACAAACACGCCGATGAAACACAGGAGTGCAGTTAATATCGCCATGGGCAGGCTTAATCCATCAACACCCAGAATATAGGAGATGTTGAAGGACGGAATCCATTCAGCCCGTACCATGAATTGCATACTTCCATTCCCTGCATCATAATTCTGCCATAGAACTAGAGTCAACAGGAATTGCAATCCGGTTGCAACCGCAGCTGTGATCTTGATCACATTTTCTTTATCTCGCGGTATAAATGCAATGGCCACCATCCCAATGATGGGGAACCAAATTATCCAATTGAGAATATTTTCCATTCTCTCCTCACCTTACTCATTTGATTTAAAATGACTGAATAATCATTAAAATGATTACCCCTGCTGTAACATACAGCAAATAATTCTGAAGCTTTCCAGTTTGAATTTTCTTGAGAATATTTCCAAGATTATCAGTAATCCGGCCTAAACCATCCACCAGTATTTGGTCGATAATATTGTAATCAAATTTACCAGCGACGCTACTAGCCCAGTTAGTAACGCGTCCAAATCCGTTGATGAAATATTTATCATACAATTCCCAATCAATCCAAGCGATCTTGTTCGCCAAGCGAAGAGTGGGTTGATACAAATATTTATCGTAATTCTCATCAAAATAATATTTATTCAAACTCCAATCGTACATAAATCCAGCGCGATTGCCCCATCTTTCTGCAGAGAGTACCTTCTTCAAATACATGAGAAAGGCTAAACCAATACCAAATGCTGCAACTCCAATGGATATACCCATGGCAAGATTATGTGCATGGTGGGCTCCTTCTTCGATTGAATGGGCAGTGAGATTCCCGGGAACAACGGCAGTGACAGGCTGAACAAGTGAAGTGAACCAACTTCCGTGTGTTGAAATTGGATTGAAGTGTGGTAATATATACCAAATGGCAATACTTAGTGTACCCAATAAGACTAAGGGGCCTGTCATTTCTTTCGGTGATTCATGGATATCATTAATCAATTCAGGCATTTGGGGTTTACCGTGAAAGGTCATGAACATCATGCGGAACATGTAAAAAGCTGTAATGGCTGCTGCACCAAAACCGAATACGGGAAGTAAAAAATGTTCAGGGTGGTGCTGGGCAAAGGATAAGGAGCCTGCTAGGATCGCATCTTTTGACAAAAATCCTGAAAACAGCGGTACTCCAGCAATGGCCAAGGTACTTACCAGCATGGACCAATAGGTAATGGGCATTTTATCCTTGAAACCACCCATATTTCGCATATCTTGTGGATCACTCTCATGGTCGTGTTTTTCATGGAGTGCATGGTGCATGGAATGGATCACTGAACCGGAGCCATAAAATAAGTTCGCCTTAAACATAGCATGGGTCACTAAATGAAAAAATGCAGCAGTGTAAACTCCGGTCCCCACAGCAAGAATCATATATCCCAATTGGCTAACTGTGGAATAAGCTAAAACTTTTTTAATATCATTCTGGGTAATGGCGATAGTCGATGCAAACAGGGCTGTGAATCCGCCCACATAAGCCACAATAAGTAATGCATCCGGTGTTAAAAGTGGAAAAATCCGAATCGTTAAATATACCCCGGCAGCTACCATAGTGGCCGCATGCATTAGGGCGGAAACAGGCGTGGGGCCTTCCATAGCATCCGGTAGCCAAATGTGAAGCGGGAATTGTGATGATTTACCCATAGCACCAAGAAATAATCCTACGCCGGCCAAAGTCAGTGTTGTCCCAGAGATCATGCCCGTGGAAACACCTTCAAAAATATCACCAAATACAAAGGAACCTATGGCTGTGTAGATCAGCATGATGCCAATAAAAAAGCCAATATCACCAACCCTATTGGTCAGGAAAGCTTTTTTAGCAGCATTCGCTGCAGAATCTTTTTCGAACCAATGACCGATCAACAGATATGAACTAACGCCCACCAATTCCCAGGACATGTACATGGAAATTAAATTATTTGACAGGACGATCCCATTCATGGAAAAAGTGAATAATCCCAGATAAGCAAAATAACGGGAATAGCGAATATCCCCCTCCAAATATTTTAGAGAGAATATATGGGTACAGGTTGAAATGAGTGCTACAACCAGCAACATGATTACAGTGATATTATCAACCAGGAATCCCAATTGGATCGAAAAAGCACCCATGTCCAACCAAGTAAATGATGCTTCTTGCTTGAAATTCGGATCTTTGCCCATAAGCATTGCCACAAACATGGCAATGGATAAGATTAAGGTAATAATAATGGCACCAACGGAAACCCAATCACCCTGCCGTGGAAGGCGTTTTCCAAAAAAGATCTGGATCACAAATGCAGCCAGCGGCAAGAACAGGATAAACAGGGAATAATTAATAAAAATATTCTCCATTATTCTTTCAGCGCCGACGCTTCATCCACGTTAATAGTATTCAAATTATTATAGATATTAATAATGATTGCCAGGGCTACGGCTGCTTCTGCTGCTGCCAGGACTATCACTAGGAGTGCGAAAATATGACCATCCAGATTCATGCCTCCAAACCTGGAGAAGGCCACAAAATTTATATTAGCTGCATTCAGAATCAATTCAACACCCATGAGAATCGCAATCCCGTTCCGACGAGTCATGACACCAAAAACTCCGAGAGAAAACAAGATCGCAGCTACGAATAAATAAGTATTGAGTTCCTGCATCAATTCTCCTTCCGAGATAGGAGAGCCGCACCGATTAACGCACCGAGCAAGAGCAACGAGATGGCTTCAAAAGGGAGTAAATATTTTGTGAGTAACAAGGTTCCTACTCCGGCAACAGTTTCTGTCGGTTCAATAGCATCAGCCTGGTACCATGGTGTCTTTGAAATAACCAAACTAATCAGAATCATAAGCCAAATGGCTATGGCACCCCCAACGCCCTGTTGGACATTGGTTTGGGATAGGCGTACTGATGAAATTCGATTGGTCAGCATGATCCCAAAAATAATCAAGACCAGAATACCACCTATATAAACCAGTAATTGTACCCCGGCCATAAAATCAGCCCAAAGGAAAACATATATCCCTGCTACGCCGAATAGTGTAAGGAGGAGTGCCATTGCGGAATAAATCAATTGATTGCTCAAAACAACTACGGCCGCCGACAGAACCGTCAAACCAATCACAAACCAGAAAGAGAATTCAGTCATTAAACATCGGCTCCTTTCCCATCGAGAATCTTCTGCAAGCCGTCCTTCGTTCCCTTTTTCGCAAAGCGATAAATCAAGTCACTACGGTCAAATTCTGAAAATTCATAGTCAATTGGATGCTTGTGAGCATTAGGACCACCAGTCATAAAAATACATTCTTCCGGACAGGGATAAGTGCATAAGTTGCAGTAACAGCATTCGGTCATATCAATATCAAAACGTGTGACAACCAGTGCTTTCCGTGAACTATTTGAGGTAACACCAATATGCCCAATGTTCTGGATATCCTCTCCACGCACCGGTGCTTTTTCCGTTACAATTTTTATACATTGCACCGGGCAAACACGTTCACATTTGAGGCACCCAATACAGTCATCTATATCAACATGGAGCCGTGAGCGGATCACATTATAGTTGCTATGATCAAAACCAATACTTCGTTCCGGACGGGGCCATTTCTCTTCTGGATACTGCAAGGTCACATTATTGCGACGGATGCGAACCATATGCATCCAGGTGATGCCCAGACCTGTCAACATTGTTGAAATCGATTCCCAAATATCTCTAAAATATTTTTCCATACATTATCCGAAAAAGAGTGTCCAGATTCCCACTCCAAAAATGTTAATTAGACTCACAGGCAAAAATACCTTCCAGCAAATATTCATTAATTGATCCACCCGGAGTCGAGGGAAGGTCCAGCGAAACCACATCATGATAAAAATCAAGAATACGATTTTACTCACCATCCAGAAAATGCCCCAGCCATTGGAATCAAAATAGCCAGAGATCGGGCTATGCCAGCCACCAAGGAATCCAGTTGCTGCAACAGCAGATACCACCAGCATATTGGCATATTCGCTCAAGAAAAAGAATGACCAACGCATTCCAGAATATTCGGTGTGAAAGCCACCCACCAATTCCGATTCTGCTTCCGGAATATCGAAGGGAGTCCGATTGGTTTCAGCTACAACACTGATGAAATAAACAAAAAAGGCAATAAAGGTAAATGGGTTTGCAAAGATAATCCAATTCCCCATTCCTCCTGCCTGGTACTCGATAATACCTTGCATGCTCAAAGTTCCAGTGAGCATTATAATAACTATAATGGATAAACCTGCAGGAATCTCGTAGCTGACTATTTGCGCCGCAGAACGCATACCGCCATAAAGTGACCATTTATTGTTTGATGACCACCCAGCTAAAATTATTCCAATCACACCAAAGGAGCCCATAGCGAGAATGTAAAAAATTCCTATATTGAAATCCGCCACGATAGTTGTTTCGCCAAAAGGCACAGCAATGATTGTCACGAAAGCACCAATAAAAATCACAAATGGTGCCAGGATAAATAAAAATCTGTCCGCTTTTTCCGGGATGATATCTTCTTTCGTCAGCAACTTCAACGCATCAGCCACTGTTTGGAGAAGTCCCCACTTACCAGCGTGGAGTCCCACCCCTTGTCCCATGGGGCCAACACGATCCTGCATAAATGCAGCCACTTTTCTTTCAGCATATACCATGACAATAGCATTTACAGCTACAACAAGGAATAGAGCCAAGCATGGAACCAGAATGGAAATCACCAATAATATACCACTTCCTTCCATGGCCGGAATCAATCCACCTAGCCAGGAGAATAATGTATCAACGGTCACCGGTCAATTTCTCCCAATACAATATCCAAACTTCCTAAGATAGAAATCACATCAGACATCATCCATCCACCAGCTAATTCACCCAAAACAGCAAGCGCAGTAAATGCAGGAGATCTCATTTTTACCCGATTTGGAATAGGAGAGCCATCGCTTTCAATATAAAAGCCAAGATCGCCCCGAGGTGTTTCTGTCCGACTATAAATAGAGCCTTTTGGGGGACGAATTTTTTTTGGGAGCGCCTGGTGTACATCACCATCTTTTGGTATTTGCGCTAAAGCCTGACGAAGAATTTTTACACTTTCTTTCACTTCTAACATGCGAACATAATACCGGTCCCAACAATCGCCTAAGGTGCCTTTAGAGCCATCACCAATGCAAACATCAAATTCAAATTTATCATAGATGGAATAGGGCGCGTTCCTGCGTAGATCCCATTTGACACCTGAAGCCCTGAGGTTTGGTCCGGATACACCATAACTGATGGCCACATCCGCTGGCAAGACGCCAATATCGGCTGTCCGTTCAACAAAAATTTTATTGTATGTGAGTAGCTTATTATATTCATCAATTTGCGGCTCAAAATAATCCAGGAATTGGAATGCGGTTTCTACAAACCCTTTTGGCAGATCATGGCTCACGCCACCAACCCACATATAATTGTAAAGGAGCCTTGCACCACAAGTCATTTCAAACATATCTAAGATACGCTCTCTGTCTCGAAGCATAAATAAGAATGGCGTAAAGGCGCCAATATCCAGCCCATAAACCCCCAGAGCCAATAAATGACTGGCAATCCGCTGAAATTCCGCCATTATGACCCGGATATATTCCACCTTTTCCGGAACCTTTAATTCCATCAATTCTTCGACAGCTACTACATAACCAAAATTATTGGCCATGGCTGCAAGATAATCGCAACGATCGGTATAAGGGATGACCTGATCATAGGTCATATTTTCACAATGTTTTTCGAAACAGCGGTGGAGATAACCGATTACCGGTGTGATCTCGGAAATGATCTCACCGTCTGTTTTCACTTTTAAACGAAGAACACCGTGAGTACTGGGATGCTGGGGCCCAATATTCAGGACCATTTCTTCGCCGTGTATTACTCCCATCCTTCCTTCACTTTCGGTATGGCTATGCCGTGGTACGTTTCCTGCACTTCGTAATCTTTTCTCAATGGATACCCTTCCCAATCTTCCGGTAATAACATTCTCCGATGATCCCGATGACCGTCAAAAAATATGCCAAACATATCATAAGTTTCACGCTCAAACCAGTCGCCGATACGCCAAATCTGTTCAATGGATGGAATGTTGGCCTTTTCCCTGGATACGGCAATCCTGATTTCAATTTTATGATCATGAGTCATGGAATGGAGATTGTATCTCGCTTCCAGCATGTTTTCGCCCATGTCCATTCCGGTATGACATTGCAAAGAATCAAAATGAAGAGATGGTTCAGATTTCAACCATTTTGCAATTTCGAACCAATTGTCCGGTTTCAGTTGAATATGTGTATCATTTAATTCAGCATCTAACGACCCTTGGAATGTATCTTCAATAATTTGTCCAAATTTCTGGTTGGGATTATCAGAAGGTGGTGTGTCTGCAATTGTTTCAGCCACTCGTTTTTCTTCGGCTGGCGCTGCCGTTGTGGTTGTTTTGGCAGCACGTTTGGCTTTAGCTAATGCTGATTTTACTTTCCCCCGCAGGACACGATCTTCAATAGCATTGATTTCGTCCATATCGCCGGCCAGTCCCTTTTCAACCAACTCAGCGATCAATTTCTCTTGATCAGCACTCATGCCATTTTCCGGGTCAGTGGACGCTCATCCAAAATTTTCTCCTGGAGTTTCAATAATCCTTCAATCAACGCCTCTGGACGAGGTGGGCATCCGGGAACATATACATCCACCGGCACAACAATATCCACACCTTTTAATACATGATATCCATGCTGCCAGTAAGGTCCACCACTTGTAGCACAGGAGCCCATGGCAATCACATACTTTGGGTCAGCCATTTGCTCATATAATTTTTTCACTCGGAGTGCCATTTTCATAGTCACTGTTCCCGCAACTATCATTACGTCTGCCTGGCGAGGTGATGAACGGGGCATCATACCCAATCTTTCCAAATCGTGGCGACTGGCAGCAGCAGCCATCATTTCGATGGCGCAACATGCTAATCCGAATTGGAAATACCACGGCGAGGTCGAACGGGCCCAGCCAATCAATTTATCTAATTTGGCTACAACAACATTGTCCTGAAATCTATTTTCAAGCATGCCCATCAGTTGGTTTCCTTTAATTGAATTTGGTCATAGCGACCTGCAGCATATTTCACTTTCCTCTTTACCCAATTCAGGTCAGCTTTAACCCATACATAAGCCAAGCCTACAATCAAGATTACAAGGAAAATAGCCATTTCGACCATAGCAAGAAGTCCTAGGTCTTTAAAAACAACGGCCCAGGGAAAAAGGAAGACAACTTCTACATCAAAGATGAGAAAGATCAGGGCGATTACATAAAACCGAATATTGAACTGGAGCCATGCAGACCCTTCCGACTCTTCACCACATTCGTAGGTTTCCAACTTTTCTTTTGATTTCTTGGATGGAGCAACTAAGGATTGAACGATCAGGGGTACGGCCACCATGATTATTCCCAGAATTGCTGCTACAAGAACAGTCCCAAAATCTCTATACATAAATTTTATTTTATTGAAGAATTAAGATATGAAATTTACTCCGTATAATTTTGGTGAGTCAAACTAAATGTCAGGAATAAATGCTGGAATATTTTAAATATAGATTATACCAGATGGAAAAATAAATTTTGTTAAAAATATCCATGATTTGTCTAAAAAATAAAAATGTAAAACGGCAATAGTCATGGAATCAATCACAAACTAAAGGCAAATAATTTAATATTTTTGTTTTACGGTTGGTTCACTTCCCGGAATTCATCTAATTTTTTATATGTCACTTTTTAATTCTATAGTCACTTCCGCCCTTCCAATTCTACCCAAATGGTTTGCCAAGCCCTTTGCTCGGCCTTATGTTGCAGGGCAAACAGAAGATGATGCCGTCACTCACATCCGTACTCTGAATGAGAAAGGATTCTCTGCAACGGTGGATATTCTTGGTGAGCATGTTTTAACAAAGGAAAAAGCACGAGATATTACAGCACAATATTGTCATCTATATGATCGCATTCTAAATGAATCACTGGACTGCAATATCTCCATGAAACCCACTCATGTAGGATTAAATATTTCTCTCGCAGAAGCCATGTCAAATATTACAACCATTTTGAAAAAAGCACAGGAGCATAATAATTTTCTGCGTATTGATATGGAGAATTCTCCTTTCACAGATCAAACTATTGAGATATACCATCACTGTAAGACGATCTATAATAACGTGGGGATGGTAATTCAATCTTATTTACATCGCAGCATTGATGATATACTTCTTTTAGCTGATGACCAATTCAATTCCCGGATCTGTAAGGGTATTTATAAGGAATCCGAATACATCGCCTACCAAGATCGGGAAGAAATTCAGGGCAATTTTTTAAAATTGGCCAAAAATATGGTAACACGAAATGCCTATTCTGCATTTGCAACCCATGACCAAGAGCTAATAGATCGATTATTGGATTGGATTATAACGGACAAAGTACCCAAAGACCTGTTTGAATTTCAGGTACTTTATGGCGTACCCATGAATGGACGATTGGAAGCGCTTCTTGGAGCAGGGTATAAAGTTCGTGTTTATGTCCCCTATGGCCCTGACTGGTTTGATTATTCGGTTCGCCGATTAAAAGAAAATCCAAAAATAATTTCATATGTGCTTAAAAACTTTTTTCGAAAAAGATGAATTCTCTATCAACAATCAATCAAATCTTTGAATTAAAAACGATCGCAGTGGTTGGTTTCAGTCCAAAACCTGAACGTCCCAGCCATTACGTTTCTATATATTTAAAAGAAATGGGCTACAATGTGATCCCCGTAAATCCTGGGCACAATGAAATTAACGGAATGACCAGTTATCCAGATTTGATATCAATACCTGAAAAAGTGGATGTTGTGGATATATTCCGCCGGTCTGAATTTGTGCCGCCTATTGTAAATGCGGCCATTTCCATAGGTGTAAAAGCCATTTGGATGCAAGACCATGTAATCCATGAAGAATCAGCCAAAAAAGCTGAAGATGCAGGACTGTTAGTTGTTATGGATGATTGTATGCTTAGACAGCATCGACTAATATTTTAAAAGGCATTTTTAACACAGATTATCTTTGTAAAAAATAAACTAGGCTAATCCATGCACAAAAAATTGGTCAAGAGTAGATAATTATATTAAATAGGATAAGCTTAGCTTTCTCCTCGAGTCCCCCAGCTCATTTTTGCCCGTAGGGTTTGGAAATAATCACGATCTTCAAAATCAACCAAGTTAATATCAAACTTTGCTTTAGTGATTTCCACTTTGCAAGACGGATCTAAAGGTTCATGAATTTGACCATCTGCTATGAATAATATGGAATCATCAGTGTCAGGAAATTCCAAAGCAATGCTGGAATCTGCAGGTACTACCAATGGGCGTGAAGTTAAAGAATGTGCTGATGAGGGTGTAATAATCAAGGAATCAACTTTGGGTGTCACAATGGGGCCACCTGCTGATAAAGAATAAGCTGTAGAACCCGTTGGTGTTGCAATGATAAGCCCATCAGCTCGATAATTACCGACCAAATGATTATTCACTTTGACTCTTGCAGTTAACATGCGGTGCGATTCTCCATTACTTAGCACAAAATCATTTAAGGCAACATGATGGATTGTATCTCCATTTTTTTGGATGGTTGCCTTTGCCAACATTCGTTTTTCCAAAATAAAGTCACCTGCTGCGACCTGAGTCAATCTGGGGAAAAGGTCATTTTTGGTTACTTTCGCTAAGAATCCCAAGTCACCTAAATGGATGCCAAGAATTGGAGTTTGATGATGTCCCATTGCTCGAGCCAATGAAAGAAATGTGCCGTCACCACCCAAAACCAACATAAAATCCAGTGAACCTATGTCATCCTTGGATGTGATTGCAGGCCGGGTATGGTCAGTGCAATTCTCATCCTTTAAAATACGTGTCGTCAAATGAGCGATCAACCCATTTTCATCGGCCCAGGATACGATTTTTGGGAGAGTTTCCCAAAAGGAATCCTTCTCCGTATTCCCCCAAATTCCGAATGTTTTGAGTGGAATCATTCAAAATCCCTTTCTACAATCTCACCTTCACTATTTTTAATCAATTCTTGCACTTTTTGTTCTGCATGTTTCAATTGATCCTGGCAGGATTTAATTAGGGTCATCCCTTCTTCAAACCATTCCAGGCTTTGTTCTAAAGTAGCTTCTCCGGATTCCATACTATCCACAAGGGTTTCCAACCGTTCCAGTGATAGTTCAAATGATGTTTGGTTTTTTTCTTTTTTCATAATAAAAATTACATGATTTAATAGTTGGGGTGATCGGTTGTTTTTTCTGCTCCAAATGAGCCGTTACCTATTTTTAAAGAAAAAGAATCCCCGATGGAAATATCAACTGCATTTCGAATTAGGTCACCATTTTTCATCAATGCGATTGCATACCCGCGGTCTAATACCTGGTTGGGCCCGAGACTAGTTAATTGTTTCTGGAGCGCTTTTGTTTTTTCAATTAAATGGTTTTGAGTAGTTGATATTCCATGGCGCAATCGCTGTTCAAATTGGGTTAATCTTTCAACCTGTCTTTGAATCTTTTTTTGAGGCTGCTGATTTGATATCCTAGCTTCCAGGTGATCGGTCAGAACCCAAGCTTGTTCTAAACCCCCTTTTAATACTCTTTTGAATCCTTTTTCTATTTCTCTTAGTAAAATCAGTATATCTTTCAGTGGTGTCGTTGCAAGTTCTGCAGCAATAGATGGTGTGGGTGCCCGGAGGTCTGCAACAAAATCAGCAATAGTAAAATCCGTTTCGTGGCCAACAGCGGAAATGATTGGGATAGTTGATTCAAAAATTGACCGGGAAACAATTTCCTCATTAAAAGACCAAAGATCTTCAATGGAACCTCCTCCGCGCCCAACAATAATAACATCAACTAATCCATGATCATTAAACTCTTGGATAGCATTAGAAATATCTTGAGCAGATTCATCTCCCTGGACTTTTGTTGATCGAACCAGAATATCCACTTGGGGTGATCTGCGGTTTAAAACATTTAGAATATCTTGTAAGGCTGCACCAGAGCCCGATGTAATAACACCAATTTTCCGGGGGAATTTCGGAATAGACTTTTTATGGATCGCATCAAATAATCCTTCTTCAGATAACGTTTTTTTTAATGCTTCAAACGCTTTAAATAGATCACCAAGTCCCGCTGGTTCCATTCGCGATACAATCAGTTGGACTTGTCCGCGTTGTTCATAAATGGAAACAGAGCCCAACACACGTACCTCCATTCCATCACTGGGCTTGAATTTTAAATATTGATTGTTGCCACGAAACATGGCACATTGCATTTCACATCGACCGTCCTTCATCGTAAAATACATGTGGCCTGAGGAAGGATGATGATGAAAATTAGAAATCTCACCCGTAACCCAAATATCAGAGAAGGAGCCTTCCAACAGAAAGCGTATTTGTGCATTCAATTCAGATACAGTGTATTGATTCCGAAGTTCAGGCATAGGTCAAATTATATGTCCTTTTGGGACGTTAAAATCAATGGCCGGCTTTAAATCAACCGGCCAATAATGAATATTATTTCTTTTTCTTATGACGATTGGCACGCAGACGTTTTTTACGTTTATGCGTATTCATCTTTTTCTTTTTTCTTTTTTTACCGCTTGGCATTTGGTTTCCGTTTATTTATTAATGAGTTCGTTCACACGTGAACGCATCAGTTTACTAGGTTTAAAGGTTGGTACAAATCGTTCAGGAAGATAAACCGCCTCACCTGTTCCAGGATTACGAGCTTTTTTTGGCATTCGATGTTTTATCCCAAATGTCCCAAACCCACGAAGTTCCACACGATTATTATTGGCTAAGGATTCAATAATAGTTCCCATCACTCCATTCATAACTGTTTCCGTTTCTACCTTGGTCAGCCCGGTAGCTTCTGATACGATATCTACGATTTCTTGTTTTGTCATTTTTATTCTCCTGGCGTAGTTACGCCCAATAATGTTTATCCTTCTTTCACCCAGATAACTAATTTTTGTCCAGGATGAATTAAGTGAGAACCATATTTCATATTATTCCAGCGTCGAATTTTGTTGGCCCGCGTTCCAAAATCTTCAGCAATTTGACCTAATGTATCTCCACGCTTAACTTTGTAGTTTCGTTTAGAATGTCCAGGGGGTCCTCCATTACTGCCATTACCAAAAATACGTCCACCCTTTAATGGTATTTTCAGTTTTTGACCGACCCGAACCTTGTTTCGATTCCTGATTTTATTGACTGCTGCGAGATCATGAATGGATACATTATATTTTTTAGAAATCGTCCATAAGCTTTCACCGTATCGAACCCGATGTTGAACAAATTGGGGAGCAAATCGTTCATCTGAAGGGATTGCATTCCATGCAGCCAGAAATCCATCTTTTTTACCCATGGGTAATTTCAATGTATAGGATCCTTCTGAAGGCGTTGCAGATTGACGTAATTCCGGATTGTATTCACGAATCACTTTCCCTTTGATGCCTGCTACTCGAGCTAGAACTGCCAGATCAGCACTTTTTTCTAAAACTACTTCTTCAAACTTAAAGGGTTTAGCTTTTGGTAATTTGAATCCATAGAGGCCAGGTGTTTTCGCAATAATAGCAGCGGATAAAAAATAGGGAATATAATTTCTAGTTTCTCTGGGTAGAGATTTAAGCTGCCAAAAATCATAGGTTTGATGAAGTTTAGATGCTCGTAAAACTCGCCCTTCCCCGCAATTATAAGCTGCAAGTGTTAAATACCAGTTATCAAATAAATTATTTAGGTCCTTTAGATATTGACATGCAGCATGGGTGGCTTTAACAATGTCCCTCCTTTCGTCCCTGTACCAATCCCTGTTTAAGCCATATTGTTTCCCTGTTGAATAAATGAATTGCCACATTCCAGATGCGTTTGCATGGCTGTAGGCTTTGGGATTTAGTCCTGATTCTATCATAGCCAGATAAATAAATTCTTCAGGCATTTCATGCTCTGCTAAAATAGGCAAAATAAGGTCCTTATATTGCATATAACGTTTCAACCAAATTTGAAATTGCTTACGTCCTTTGGTTTGGAAATAATTAATAAATTGATCTACTTGTTTATTTCGCACCAGAGGAATGTGCCCATCCCGATCATCCACCACAGTGAATTTGGTATCCCCCATTTCAATTTCAATTGCCTCTGTGATATCAGTTCGAATTCTTTCAGCCATACCAGGTGCATCAACATGTTGAACAGTCACAAGTTTTGTGGTATAAAGGTTTGTGAATGTTCTATTGAATCGCTCGAATTCTTCTTTATCTTCCAAGTTCATTTCACCAATTTGGTCCGCTTCCATCAATAGTTCAAAAATTCGGCTGAGATGATAAATCACCTCCAAAGTATCACCATGGTAATCTGAGATCACCGCTTCTGCCATGAAGTTTTTCGAATCTCTCAGGATAGTTGGGTATCGATTTCGGGATTCATCCAAAGTTGCTATACTATCAGTCTTAGTAGATACAGTAGTGGTTAACGATGCTTCAGTAGGGAAAGACATGGCCCATGACCCAGATATATATCCGAGCCAGATGGCAAGGTGTAGAATAGCGCTAAAGGTTTTAATCAAAGGGATTTAGACGAAATACTGCGGGCGAACTTAGAGTGGGACTCTAGCTTTATACAAGACCTTCCATCCTCATTTTATTAACTATTATAATTTTGTTGAATTCAGACATAAACGAAATGATATTTATCCTTCATCTCTAACTTTTCACTTAGGCATTCACAACAATGACTTTAGACTCAAATGCACCGGTATTTGATAAGTGGAAAAATTCTTTTATTGAATAAATCATAAACTTCGCCTCACTTTGCATACATGGCAATGCCAGCCGAAACAATAATGGCTCTTTAGATATAGTAATCCCTGAGCAATGTGGAAGGATCTTAATTGTTTTCGAGTCAAATTATTCCCAAATAATCGATTCAAACTACCATATGTGTTTGGTAATTGTAGTTTCGTCCATCGTTCAAAATAGGAAATATAATCAGATTGAGATTTCCCGGCTATAGCAGGGTAATGAACATTCCCGCACCACTCTACCCAAGTTGTCTCTCCAAATCCATAGTCTTCAAAACCCTGTTTCACTTGCTGCAAGGTCAAGCCTTCTGGTGCATCCATAAAATAGTCAAAGCTCCATTGAGCGATGCGTTTAATGATTCGTTGAGGATGGCGCGTAGGCATGGTTCCTGAACGATGCCAATGTAATGTAGATGAAAAATGCATGAAGGTTTTAACCCAAGTATCTTTTGAAATATTTTTTGTGATATATGGGAATATTATATTCCCTAGTTTTCTATAAAGTTGTCTGTTTTCCCCAGCACCAAAATTAACCAATGATTCAATAAAAACCCGTTTTTGCTTTTCCGTTACACTTTTTTTGAAAAATAATACTTTTTCATTCCACCGTTTCAACCCGAATTCCATTAACACTATCATTTGATTTGGTGTAAGTGGCTGGTTTGGCAATAAACACTCATACCTTTTTTCAATTGAATGGGCATCAAGTTGAATAGTTGTCACATTGAGTACAGGTTGTCTGGCAAAAGTTGATACAACATGTAAAACCACACCATCATATCTATCATTACTTAAGTGCCCATGAGAAATCCAGTAAGATTCATGGCTATGAATTTCTACTGCACCTTTTATCATTTCACCATTTACCCAAATGACCGCATCTAAAAAATCTGGGCCTTCATTCTTGTTTTTCCGCCCAGGAGAAAATGCGGTTACAAAATTTCCAAATCGATCTTTCATAACCGTTCCTGGTTTTACCTTTTCCCAGAAAGCCGCCAAAGTGGACTCTTTTACATTATTCGCGTCTTGAATTCCTCCAGGAAAAATTGATGGAATCGAGTAAAAATGATACATCAATTTTGTTTTAGTAATTGTTGAACTTCATTTCGCACATGGGTCGCTAATTCTCTCCTTGTTTCATTGGTATAGGTTCCCGGTGGGATCGGTTTAGAAAGCCGCAATTCAATTGGATGGTTTTTTATTGTCCATGACCCTTTTTCCAGCATTTCGAAAGTGTTTACAAATGCCACCGGAACGATTGGGATTTCGGTTTCAATTGCTAGGATCAATCCGCCGCGTTTAAATTGCCCCAAAGTCCCATCTTTGGTTCGTGTCCCTTCAGGGAATAGTAATACGGAACGTGGCATTTTTAGCAAAGATTCTCTTGCAATCTCCAAAGATTTCAACGCTTGTTCTTGACGACCTCGATCCACAAATATATGACCAGCAACACGCATGACCCAGCCAAGAACTGGAATAGATTTTAACTCTATTTTTGCAATAGAGACCACCCAATAGGGTAGCCCTGCGAAGGCTAATAATATATCAAATTCGGAAGCATGATTTCCTGCAAAAATATACGATCCATTTGGCTTCAGGAATTCCAAACCTTTTACAGAATATTTAACACCTCCAAAAAAGAGGATTAATTTAGCCCACAGATTAGCACAATAGCCCAATGTCCTACCCCGCCGGGGTTCAAAAATAGAAACAACAATTCCAAAAAAACCCAATAATGTGGTCCAAATAACTGTATTGAATAAAATCCAAATGTAACGCAATTAGGTGATCTCTCGAATACCTAAAAAATTAGCAACTTCATTTGGAAATTGAATTGTTCCTTTTTCTGTTTGGTATGTTTCCAATAACGCAACCATGAGCCGAGGTGTTGCTACACCCGAACCATTCAAGGTATGGAGAAAATCAACTTTATTATCTTCTGATCTTCGATATCGAATATTTCCCCGTCGTGCCTGAAAAGATTCAAAGTTACTGCATGATGATACTTCCAACCATTTTTTCTCACCAGGTGCCCATATTTCGAGGTCATAACATTTAGCGGCCGCGAAACTTAAATCGCCTGTGCATAATTCAACCACACGGTAATGAAGACCCAATTTCTTTAAAATGGATTCTGCCTGTTTTGTAAGATGTTCTAATTCCTCGTATGATGTTTCTGGAACTGAAAATTTCACTAATTCCACTTTGTTGAATTGGTGTACTCTTAAGAGACCTCTGGTGTCTTTTCCATAAGAACCTGATTCCCGCCTAAAACACGGGGAGTATGCTACATAATAGATAGGTAGTTCTGATTCATCCAGTATTTCATCACGATGAACATTGGTAACAGGCACTTCTGCTGTGGGAGCCAAATAGAGATTATCCACTTCAGTATGATACATATCTTCCTCAAATTTTGGCAATTGGCCCGTAGTCACCATGGATTCTTTTCTCATTAATACTGGAGGAAATAATTCAGTGAATCCGTATTCTCTTTCATGATGATCAACCATGGCATTGATTAAAGCACGTTCTAATTGGGCGCCTTTCCCAACGTACAGGGGGAATCCGCTTCCAGATAATTTTGCGCCTCGCTCAAAATCAAATAGAGTTAATGACTCACCTAATTGAAGATGGGATTTAGGAGTAAACATAAAGTCAGGTTTTTTTCCCCAGGATTTTATTTCGACATTGTTAATCTCATTGGATCCTTTGGGAACAGTTTCATGTGGCAGATTTGGAATTTGGTATAATATTTTATTTAATTCTTCATCGGTTTGGTGAAGTCTATTTTCAATTTCCTTTAGCCGATCTCCCAACTCACGAGTTTGTTTAATGGCACCTGAAGCATCTTGCCCAGCTTTTTTTGCCAAACCGATAGCTTCCGAAGCACTATTTCTTTCAGCTCGAAGATGGTTAACCTCTGTTTGTAGTCTACGAAATGTCTTATCCAATAAAAGAAGTTGATCCACATCTGCATGGTCATTTTTTAATGCAAGCATTTCTTTATACAACTCCGGCTGTTTTCGGAGATCCTTAATTGATATCATATTATATTACCAAAATTTAAAAGGAGAATTTATTTTAAATCTAAAAGATTACCTATAACACGTTATACATTTTAAATTATTTTTATCTAGCATCAGATAGAAATATCAGAAATATAATTAATAGAATAAATTGATTTATTCTATTAATGCAGTGCTAAATGTAAAAAATCGAAAAATTTGAACATGTAGTTATTATAACAGAAGAAATTACGATACGGGCTTTTGCCCGGGCTAATTTTATTTTGGAATTTCAATGGTTGTTTAATAAGTTTTAAAGTACATATTAGGATTTCTATCGATAAAAACTGCGCCCAGTTTACCATAAAAAAAGGCAACATAAAAAATACAACATCGTCTTGGCGATAGCAAATTCCTATCCCATGTCGAAACCTCGACGAATTATCACTAAATATTATGAATAAAATTTTTCTTCTTATTGGAGTCTTTGCATCCTTATTTGCTCAAACACTTGATATTAATGCATTGAGAATGGCCCAATCCAAAATATCTAATTCTGGTTATACTAATGCATCCACATCTAATGAAAGGCAGGAACAAACAAGAATAAAAGTGGATAAACCAATCAACCCAGAACAGTATTTAGTTGGCCCGGGCGATCAATTCCTTGTAAATATTATTTCAAGTGAAAATGTAGCAAATTATACACTAACTGTCTCCCCCACAGGAGAAATTCTTATTCCATCTGTAGGTATAGTCCAAGTAAATGGACAAACACTTTCAAGTTCAATCAAGAAAATGGAAATTGCTATTCAATCTCTTAACCGTAGTGCTAAAATATTTATTATTTTATCTGAGATTAGAGAGTTTAAGGTTAAAGTTATTGGTCATTTACAAAACCCCGGATTTTATACCATCACGCCAGTTTCTCGAGTGTCTGACTTGTATGAAGAAGTTCTTCATAAATTACAATCTGGTCTAAATACTGACCAAAATACTGACCAAAATACTGACCAAAATACTGACCAAAATACTGACCAAAATACTGACCAAAACCTTTATCCGGAAATGTCCAGACGTAATATAGAGGTCTATCGAAATGGAGAGTCTATTCAGGTAGATTTGGTAAAATTTGGATCAACTGGAGAAGAGATTAATAACCCATTTCTTCAGCAAGGAGATGTGGTAAGAATACCTCTGAAAGAACATTTAGTCGGAATTTTTGGAGGTATAAAAATCCCGGGAAATTATGAATTTATACAAAGTGAATCTTTATCTGAATTTGTAGAACTTGCTGGCGGTTTAAGGCCTGATGCAGACTCAAATAAAGTAGAAATTACTCGGTTCATTTCATCTAAAGAAAAATTTAGTTTTATTACATCAATGTCACAGGCAGATACTATAATAATTTCATCGGAGGATCATATCATGGTCCGGTATGACCAAGACTATAAACGCCAGGATATTGTTTACATCAACGGGGAAGTGAATTATCCCGGTGTATATGCAATCGAACCGGGCAAAACAACCATCGGTGAAGCTCTTCAAAAAGTAGGAGGATTCACAACAAGAGCGGATCAAACAAAAATAATTATAAATAATAAATCTATTGCTAAAATCCCGGATCGTGAGAATAAAAGGATTTTACTGATTCCCGTTGAAAATAGGTCGCCTGAAGAGAAAGCTTATATAAAAGCTAGAATGCTCACAACAAAAGGCACAATAGAATCATCGTCTTTAGAACAAGCAGAATCGCTCATGAGCCTTCCCTTAGTGAATGAGGATGAAATTGTCATCCTCGAGAATTTTGACTATATAGAAATTTTGGGAGGCGTTCTTAAACCGGGACGCTACCCATATACCACAGATATAACCTTTGATGAATATGTTGATCTCGCAGGCGGAATAACTAATACAGCAACACGAAAAAAGTTTATCATTAAAGCTGGCACAGGTCAACGATTACCTATTAACAAAACTTCCCAGATTGAAAATGGGGATACCATTTTTATACCAGAAAAAATGGAGTATAACAAATGGATAATTCTGAAAGATATTTTGGCATCTTTGGGACAAGTTGCAGCTTTAATTGTCGTTATTCAAAATGCCCTTGGTATTTGAATTGGAAAAATCAATGCCCAATTTAAAATTCAATGTATCAAATAAACTTCATAGTGCAATATCAAGGGTTGCAACAATTTTTATACAGCATCCTTATAATCAGTTTAAGCGTGGACCATTACTAACAAACATCAATTATTAATGAAAAAAGTAATCACATACGGAACGTTTGATTTGTTCCATTTTGGTCATTTAGAATTATTACGCAGAGCAAAAGAATTAGGCGATTTTTTAGTTGTGGCAGTATCGACAGATGAGTTTAATATTATAAAAGGGAAAAAATGTATTTACCCGTTTGAACATCGAAGTAAAATAGTTGAAGCAATTCAATATGTTGATAAAGTAATTCCTGAAGAAAATTGGGAACAAAAACGAATGGATATTCTATCAAATAAAATTCAAATATTTACAATCGGTGATGATTGGAAGGGTGAGTTTGATAAATTAAGTGATATCTGTGATATTATTTATATCGATCGTACGAAAGGTATTTCTACAAGTAACCTTAAAGATAATTTAGCAAGTGGAAATTAAAATGGAGTTAACATCACACGAACAAAAAATTCTGGATATTGTCAATAATCATCCCGAAATCCTGGAAAATCCTGGAAAAAGAACACAAATTGCCGAACTTTACGGACTTTCTGAAAAAACCTTAAGAAATAGGATTGCTGAATTAAAAAAATATGGTGTTTTAACGAAAGACAATGAATCAACTGACCCTGAGAATAAAGCAATAATTACTGATGACAATGAAGTTGATCTTTTAGCAATTTGGGAACTAATCAAATCACAAAAATGGTTTATAACAAAAATATCGATCTTTTTCACTATGCTGGGACTCATCTATTCGTTGATGGCAACGGTTTACTATGACTCTTCAATTTCAATGTATCCGGCAGGCGACCTCTCACAGGCAAATGGCGGGCTGGGAGAATTTAATGGGTTAGCGAAATCGTTTGGAATCGGGGGGTTTGGCTCAGCGCCAACCTATAACATACCTGACATAATTAATAGCAGAACATTAATAAAAGACATCATCCTAAAAAAATGGAAAACAGCAAAGTTCCCCCAAGGTACAAATCTCATTTCATTTTGGGAATTGGATAAACCAAAACTTTTTTCACCTAAAAAATGGATAATGAATTTTTTTCCGACAGGAGAATTCGCAGCGAAACCTGAAGAGTTGCTTGTATATGAAGCTAAACTAAAATTAGACAAACTAATTTCGGTCAAGGAAGAATTATCGGGCCTTATAAGAATATCAGTCCTGATGCAGGACCCAAATCTTGCATCTGACATTGCAAATTATATAGCAAAATTTGTAAAGGAATTCATTTCGTATGAGCAACAAATGGAAGCTACTAGAAATCGGGAGTTTATTGAAAACCAAAAATTGGATGCAAAAAATGAACTGGAAAAATCAGAAGAATTATTAACTGATTTTAGAAACAATCACCCCACAAATTTGGACTCACCTAGACTGAAAATGATTCGCAGTCGTATAGGCAGTACCATCGAGGAAAACCGTGCAGTTTATATTACCCTCCGACAACAATTTGAAATAGCCAAAATTGAAGAAGTAAAAGATAATTTACTCATCAATATATTGGATAATGCTGAACCGGCAGTGTTAAAAGCTAAACCAAAACGGAAGATAATTGTATTACTCAGTATCTTTCTTGGCGGAATAATCGGAATTTCAATAATATTGATTCGCTATTCAGTAAATAAATAATTTATTTATTCATGTTCACATTATTTTGAACATCACAGGTTAAATAATTAGAGGGAATACAAATGGCTTATAGTAAAAATAATGAATTTAATTTATAATGATGTGTTAAAAATGTTGAAAGAAATCTATTCATAGAATACTAAAGATCTAGTATTTAACTTAATTTAGATAAAATTTATGCTCATAAATAATATTAGATATTCAACAATCACAACTGTAAGCCGTTTGGTATCCGGATTTTTTTTAATATTTATTTTAGCACGACTATTAACATTGAGTGCCTTCGGAATACTAACCTATTCAATTGTTTTTGCAAATTTATTAGTGTTGATTATTGAATATGGATACGAACTAAAATTATCAAAAGATACAGCAAGGAATCTGAATGACATCGGTATTCTAACTTGGAGAGCAGTAAAAGTAAAATTATTACTTTTAATTTTTGTAATTATTATATTATTTATTCTGGGCATTTTTTCATACCCTGATCCAACAACATACAAGATTATTTTCATTCTTTGTATTTCTTCGGTTTTTAATTCGTTCGCCAAACATTTTTTAATCCCATATAGAAGTGTTGATAGGTTTGACGTTGAGGCAAAATATGTTTTTATCAATAATATTTTACTTTTTTGGGTTGTAGCCTTAATCGCCTATTCATCTCGAAATATTACAGCCATAGCGTTAGGATTTTTATGCGTAAAAATAATATATAGCACCCTTACTGTAAGAAAATTTATTTCTGATTTTGGATTTAAATTTGATACTGTAAATCTTTTTGATGAACTGAAACAAACTTTCCCTTATGCCGTCCACATTGCGGTTGGAGCTTTGTACTTGAATATTGATACGATTATATTAAGAGCATTTGTTTCGAATTCAGAGATTGGGATATATCAAGCAGGAATGAGGGCCATGGCAGCCACCACCATTGGACTGGGTATATTAAATTCTGTTTTAATCCCAAAGTTGTCATCTTTAGTGGATAAAAGCAAGGATCAGTTAATTGAATTATCAACAAAATTCAATTTAGTTGCTTTTATTTTGGGCGTATTGATAGCATTCATTGTAAACATTTTTTCCAATGAATTGATTTATCTAGTTTATGGGGAAAAGTTTTCTACACTTTCAAATTATGTTATTTATTTCTCTATAATAATTTTTCTTAGATATTTTGGTGTCGTCTATGGAGCACTACTTACAATATCAGATAAACAAAAAATAAGGACGTATGGGGTGCTTTTCACACTCTTATTTATCATTGTAGTTGACTTATTTGTCATCCCAACGTATGAATTATATGGAGCATTGTACACGCTTATTGCATCTCATATTATTTTAAATACAATATACTTTTATTTTGCTTATAAAGAGTATAGAACTTCTTTTTTCAATATTGCTTATGTCAAATAAGTTATTAAAGTTAATTATTTATATTTTGAACACCCCACTTTATTGGATTTCATATTTTATTCCCAAAAGTAGTAACATATGGGTTTTTGGTGCTTGGTTTGGCAATCAATATACTGATAATAGCAAATACCTGTTCGAATATGTTAATCGTAATCATAAAAAAATAAGACCTATTTGGCTTTCTAAAAGTAATAAAGTATTAGAATATATTCATTCACTTGGTTATGAAGCTTACAGTACATACTCTTTTAAAGGATATTACTTTGGTATACTAGCCAAATATGTAATTTTGTCAACAGCAATTTCTGATGTTAATAGATATGTTTGTGTATCTCCATCATCTACAGTTTTACAGCTTTGGCATGGGACTCCACTCAAAAAAATTCATTTTGATGACAAAAATAATAAATTACTAAATCCAATTGGAGTTAATCGGATAGTAAATTTATTGACAAATTTTGTTTTTCCCTTCAAAGGCAGACACTATGATTACATGATTTCTAGTTCAGATATTGTAACCGATTGTTTGAAGAGTGCATTTCAAATAAAAAGGAAAAATATTTTACCATCTGGGTATCCAAGAAATGATGTCTTATATTCTAAAAAAAATACCGAAAAAATAATTTTATATTTACCAACTTTTAGAAATAATAGTAATTACAATCTTTTCTATAATCTCAATGTATATAAAATGACTGCATTTTTAAAGGATCATGATATAAATTTTTATTATAAACTTCATTATGTTGATAAAAGTACATTAAATGAAAAAAACGTAAATATTAAGCAATTACATGATATTGATATATATGAATTATTAGCAATAACAGATATACTAATAACCGATTACTCAAGTGTGTATTTTGATTTTCTACTTACTGGTAGACCTATTATTTTTACCCCCTTTGATTTGGATGACTATATAAGAAAAGAAAGGGAACTTTATTTTAATTATCACGAGGTAACCCCTGGACCAAAATGTCGAGATTGGAATGAAGTATTATTAGAATTAGAAAAAATAATTTCAGGTAAGGATGATTATAAAAAGGAAAGACAAATTGTAAATAATCGATTTAATACTTTCCAAGATGGAAACAGTTCAAAACGGGTAGTTGAATTTATTCAACAACAGATCATATGAACTCTGTCAATATCTGTTTTTTAATCCTGAATTACAATTCCTACAAAGATACTATTTCTTTTGTTCACCATATTTCGGGTAAAGAAAAAAATCTTCAATTACTACCAATTTTGATTGTTGATAATTGTTCTTCTGATCATTCTTTTGAGATTTTACTACAAGAATTTCAAGATAATCAAAGTGTTGATGTCATACAAACTGAAAAAAATGGTGGCTATGGATACGGAAATAATTGGGGAATTAAACACTTACAAAACACTTATAATACCGAATTTATCATTATTTCTAATCCAGATGTTAAAGCTGATGTTGCAATTATCCCTGAAATGTTAAAGGCTTTTCAAGTTGATAAAAAAATAGCTACTGTTTCTGTTCAAATGGTTAATAGTAATAATAAACCTCAGTTGTCAGCTTGGACATTGCCTAATCTATTTGATGATATCATTTTATCTGTTGGTTTGCTTAAAGCAATTTTTGGAAATCCTGTAGAATATCCTAAAACAATGAAACCCCAATATGTTGACATTCTCCAAGGTGCATTTTTTATGATAAAATTTAAAGCTATGGATGAAATAGGCGGCTATGACGAAAAAATGTTTTTGTATGGAGAAGAAAGGATACTGGGTTTTAAACTAAAAGGAATAGGGTATAAACAATATTTTCTCCCTCATTTGTCGTTCATACATCATGTAGGGAAAACGATAAATAAGATTTGTCCTGGCAGACTATATAAATTCAGAATTCTTCAGAAAAGCAGGCGGCATTACCATAAAAAATATTTAAAACAAAATTGGATTAAATTGTTCGTGTTTGATCTTTTTACATTGGTAGGAATAATGGAAAAATGGGTTTTAGATATATTCTCAGATATGAAATCTCATGAGAGTCATTAAATTTATAATATTATATACGCTCTCTATCCTAATACGACCTTTTATAAAGATTGATAAGCAGTTATTGTTATTCGGCACTCAGGGTGGCAGTTCATACGAAGGGAACGCCAAATATTTATTTGTATATTGTAATCAACACACGAGTTACCATTGTGTATGGGTAACGAAAAATAGAAAAATAGAAAAAGAAATAAATGATTCTGGATTTGAATCTGCCTATTATTTTTCATGGAATGTGCTACTTTTATCCTTAAAAGCATATTGTGTGTTTATAACGCATTCTCTTTCGGACGTGATGCCAATATTTTATAATTCACAAACAATAATAATAAATTTATGGCATGGGATTCCTATAAAGAATGTTAGTCTCTTAGATAAAAATCTATCCATTATAGCAAGAATACTTGATTATTGGCGAGACAAAAGATGCGATTATTTTATTTCAAATTCCGAATCATTTAATCAAGATTATTTGAAATGCTTCAAAATTAATAAGGGAAAAATCATCGTGGGAGGTTTGCCGCGTATTGATTTTCTCTTCAACCCTGAAAAATTCGTTCCAAACATCACCAATCCTTTTCCATCTATGAAAAAAGTATATTTATATGCACCAACCTTCAGGGATTATATATACCAAAACCCCTTTTACGAAAAAAACTCTATATTAAAACTCAATGAATATTTAGAAGAATCAAATAGTTTACTATACATCAAACATCATCCGTTCGATACCGAAATGCCAAAAATGGAAAGTTTGAATAATATTTCAAGTTTTAATAAGAATATTGATATATATGAAATTTTACCTTTCGTTGATAGTCTTATCTGTGATTATTCTTCCATAGTTTATGACTTTTTCATTGCCTATCCGAAGAGAGATATTTTTCTCTATTGCCCTGATTTAAAGAAATATGAGCAAGAAAGAGGTTTTTTGGGGCCTTTTCATGACCTTTATAATAGTGGGACCGAACCTTACAAATTCGGATTTAGAAAATTAATAAAACCTTCTAATATTTTTAATATAAATGAACTTTATGGGGTTGGAACAACTTCATGTAAAACCATCATGAAAATTATAAACCATCATGATTAATAAATTTAATAAATTATTAATAATATTGTTGATCACATTTGCTGGTGCAGACCGTATCAACTTTGGTGTCAATTTAACAGATTCCTTTAAGCTCACCCCCTTTCTTTTATTATCTATTATTTATTTACCTTTTACTTTAACATTTTTTATAAAAAGGATCAAACTAAACTGGTTGGTAGATAATCAATTCTTTTTATCGTCTTTTACTTTATTTTTATGCTTGGTAATTATGAGTGCTGTATTCTCGCCTGCAGTTATTATGTCTTCGAAGCGTATCGTATTATTGTTCATAATAATAATAATAATTATTATTATTCTCTCAGAGTATGATGCATCTCAAATAAATAATTTCCTCATCTATTCAAGTATTTCTGGCTCAATTCTCTTTTTAATTTTTAACGGATTATTATTGACTACCTGGTTAAGAATAATACAAATTGATCTGGCACAAATTGATCTTATTCCAGATACAATTGCCTATTATATTCCTAGGTTAGGTGGATTCTCAGGTGATGTAAATCGCGGAGGATTTGTACTATCTTTTTATACATATATTTTATGGGTCAACCGAAAGAAAATAAGGTTTAGCGGTTTTTTATTATGCATCAATCTTTTAATGCTTTTCCTAACATTATCCCGCTCAACTTATCTGCTGCTATTTATTTTATTTTTATCGTATGCTCTCTTATTCCAACGACATTTATTTAATATTGAGTTTATGTCTTATCTACTTATTCCTCTTCTTGTTTTAATAGTTGGTCTTATTCAAATGGATAATATTGGCATAATTGAAATTGAGCCAGTAATTGAAGAAAGACTTTCGATTACTAGTGAAAAAGGTACATCTGCGAACATTCATTTTGATTTAATAGCAAAGGGTACAAAACTTATTTTAGCTGATATGAAATATTTCTTTTTCGGAATTGGCCATGGTGTTTCCTATTTATTGACCGATGGTTATTATTGGAGCGGAACTAAATATGGTAATTTTCACTCACAGTATCTTTCAATTTTTATTGAAAATGGTGTATTTGCGTTTTTCTCTTTTTTATTTTTTACATTAATCTATCCTATATATTTTGGTAAAAAGAATATTTATTTACCTTTATTAATTGCTTTGATTTTTTTCAATATTTTCTATCAGTTAACTAATGAGCCAACTTACTGGTTAGTCATATTACTTTTTTATAAATTTCAAAATGATGTAGGTTGATAAAATAAATATGGAAATTTATATCAATGCACGGTTTTTAACTCAACAAATTACTGGTGTACAGCGATTCGCAATTGAAATTTCAAAAGAATTAAGAAAAATGGATGCCCAGGTGAAATTTGTTTCACCTGTTAAGGTCATCCATAATGACATCGCAAGTGAATTAGGTGTAATTCCTATCGGTTCATCAACCAGTCATTTCTGGGAACAGATTTCATTACCAAGGTACTTGAAAAGAATCGGGAGCCCACTTTTAGTTAATCTGTGCAATACGGCACCACTCTATTATAGCAATAAAGTTGTCACTATTCATGATGTTGCTTACAAGTTGTTCCCTGAAAATTTTTCCTTACCGTTTAGGACTTATTACAATTTCCTTGTACCAAGAATTTTGCAATCTTCTAGAAAAATAATTACGGTTAGCAATTTCTCAAAACGAGAGATTCTAAAGCATTACAAAATTGAAGAGAACAAGGTAGATGTAATATATAATGCTGTGAGTAAAGAGTTTACACCTTCAAAAAAAGAAAATTATGAAAAATATATTCTTGGGGTATCATCCCAGAGTAAGCATAAAAACTTTGACATGCTGATTAAATCCTTTAATAAAATAAAAGACAAGGACCTAAAGCTATACATCATTGGTGAAAAAAATAGAAATCTGAATAATATACTTACAAAAGAACATAAATTAAATTCGGATGTTATATTTACCGGACGTGTAAGTGATCAGGAATTAGCAGAACTGTATTCCAATGCTGTATGCTTTGTTTTTCCATCATTATATGAAGGTTTTGGTATTCCTCCATTAGAAGCTATGGCATGTGGTTGTCCGATTGCTGTATCAAACGTTGCATCTTTACCAGAAGTTTGCAGGGATGCAGCTCTATATTTTGATCCTTTAGATATGGAAGATATTGCTGCAAAAATTCTAAAGGTCGTCCAAAATAATGATATGAAAAAAACCTTAATACGCAAAGGATTTAACCAAGTAAAAAAATATTCTTGGGAAAAATCAGCAAATAAATTGGTAATAAATATGAAAAAGTTGTATAAAAATTGAATGTAGCTGTCATCCATGATTGGTTTGCCTGGTACTCTGGAGCAGAAAGAGTTGTTGAGGAAATATTGAAGATTTATCCGAATGCAGATCTATACGCTACGGTCGATATTCTAACGGAAGAAGAACGGAAATTTTTAAACGGGAAAAATATTTACACATCTAATCTTCAAAAATTCCCATTTATTAAAAAATATTATAAACATTATATTATTTTATTTCCTTACTGGGTGGAAAAATTTGATTTATCAAAGTATGACTTAATTATTTCCAGCTCCAGCTCTGTAGCTAAGGGTGTGAAATGTACAGAGGATCAAATCCATTTGTGCTATATTCACACGCCTGCTAGATATGTATGGGATTTGCGAGAACAATATATCCTGGAAACTGGCTTGAATCGCGGTTTAAAACGAAAAGTGGTTGACTATTTTTTAAATCGTTTTCAAAAGTGGGACTTGTTAAATACACATAAAGTGAACCATTTTATAGCAAATTCCAATTACGTTAAATCAAGAGTCAAAAGAATTTATGGGAGAGAATCAACTGTAATCTACCCACCAGTTGATTCAGATCTTTTTAAGATTCTTGAAAAAAAAGGAAATTTTTATTTAACTGCGTCCAGAATAGTTCCCTACAAAAAAATTGATCTGATTGTCCAGGCATTTACAAAAATGCCAGACAAAAGATTGATCGTGATTGGGAAAGGTCCAGGGTTAGCTAAATTAATCGAAGTGGCGACACCTAATATTCAATTACTTGGATACCAACCTTTCAAGGTACTACACGATTATATGCGAAAAGCAAAGGCGTTTATTTTCGCAGCTGAAGAAGATTTTGGGATAATACCCGTTGAAGCGCAAGCTTGCGGAACCCCTGTGATAGCTTTCAAAAAAGGAGGCTTATTGGAAACTGTTCTTGAGTATAAAACAGGATTGTTTTTTAAAGAGCAAACCATTGAAAGTTTAATTAAAGCTGTGGAGAAATTTGAATTGATCTCTCAAACATTTAATCCTATTTCTATCCGAGAAAACGCAATGCGATTTAACAGTAAGCGATTTAGAAATGAAATTGAAAACTGTATTAATCAATTTCTCAACAAACAAAATACAACTATTACTAAACAAAAGGACTTATAATTAGAAATGAAAAATAGAACTTTAATTACAGGTGGCGCCGGGTTTATCGGCTCTCACTTATGCGACAGACTTTTAAGCGAAGGACACGGTGTTCTTTGCGTGGATAACTATTTCACAGGTACAAAGTCTAATATTGCCCATTTGTTGGATAACCATCAATTTGAACTTATGCGTCACGATGTGACCTTTCCGCTTTATGTTGAAATGGATCAGATCTACAATATGGCTTGCCCCGCATCCCCTATACACTATCAGTATGATCCAGTACAAACCACCAAAACTAGTGTTCATGGTGCAATAAATATGCTGGGGCTTGCCAAACGGACTAAGGCACGGATTTTCCAGGCATCCACCAGTGAAGTGTATGGGGACCCATCTCAGCATCCACAAACAGAATCTTATTGGGGAAATGTAAATCCTATCGGTCCTCGGAGTTGTTATGATGAGGGCAAACGATGTGCTGAAACATTATTTTTTGACTATTTTCGTCAACATAACCTTGATATCAAAGTAGGAAGAATTTTTAATACCTATGGTCCAAGGATGCGACCCGATGATGGGCGAGTGGTTTCCAATTTTATTGTTCAGGCTCTGACGGGGAAGGATATTACTGTTTATGGCAAAGGAGACCAAACAAGATCCTTTTGTTATGTAGATGACCTGGTGGAAGGGATTCTAAGACTCATGACAACAGAAAAAGGTGTTACGGGTCCAATGAATCTTGGGAATCCTATTGAATATACAATATTGGAGATTGCAGAAATCGTCATTGATCAGATTGGATCTAAATCCAAAATTATTTTTGAACCACTACCCGAAGATGATCCTAAACAACGGCAACCTGATATTTCATTTGCAAAGTCAGAGCTTAATTGGGAGCCGAAGACCCAATTGAAAGAAGGATTAGATAAAACAATTCAATATTTCGAGCAAACTCTCTCTAATAATGTCAACGGTTAAACGTTGGACTTATTGGGTTAATTTTCAAATTCATAATCAACAATTATGAGTAAAACCATTAAATCAAAAACAGTAAATTGGATTTTGACTGTCCTGGCGGATAGTTTATCCTTTTGGGGCGTTTTTTCATTTTGCATCATGCTTTACAATACAGGATTATTTGGATATGCCCGTTCAGTCTTCGATGTGTCCATCATAGAAGTGTTTTTAGCTTATCTTCTATTTATTTATGTTTTATACAATAATGGTGCCTACAGAAAGAAACGAGACTTTGCAGGAATTCAGCGTCTAAAAAGTGTTATAAAGGGTGTGCTACAGGTAGTCGTGATTTATATTGTATTAGCATATACTATAAAGTACCAAATACCAAGAATTATATCTGTTACCTTCATTGTTACAATCCCGATTACAGTAATTTTTTCACGTATTCTAGTCCAATTAATTGAAGCTAATCTTATTCGCCATTTGAATCAGGAAAATGTGTTGGTATATGGCGCCGGAACTGTTGGAAAAGCATTTGTATCTGCAGTTGTAAAACTATCAACCGCACCCTTGAATATTGTTGGATTTGTGGATGATAGGGTTTCGGCTGGGGAATTTTCTGGAAATCCAATACCGATTCTGGGCGGATTAGAAGATGTAGAATCCATTATACAAAAATATAAGATTGACCATATTATTGTAGCAATCAAAGAGCCCAAATCAGAAATAAATCTATCTTTAAAGGACATCTCTAACCGCCACCATATAGCGATGAGTTTTCATCCGACACAAAAACTTTTTGAAAGAGATCCATATAAATTAAAGGATGTTGCAGGGCTTCCCCTTTTATCAACCACGCAGCAAAATATTGATTCAAAACCATTTTATGATTTATTTAAACGAATTATAGATTTTTCAATCGCATTTATTGGAATTTCTATTACTTTCCCATTTTGGCTTTTTATTGGTTTAATTATAAAAATTAATAGTAGTGGCCCTATTTTTTTTACTCAATCTCGTATTGGTTTAAATGGAAAACCTTTTAAGATCTTCAAATTTAGAACTATGAAAACTGATTCTAAAAAATATGCCCATTGCCCCACAGGTAAAGATGATATCCGAATAACATCATTTGGTCGTTGGTTACGCAAATTGAGTTTAGACGAAATTCCACAATTAATAAATGTTTTAAGAGGTGAAATGAGTTTAGTAGGGCCTCGCCCTGAAATGCCCTTTATTGTCGAAACTTACGAATCCTATGAGAAAAAAAGATTGTCCGTTATGCCTGGAATTACAGGGCTTTGGCAAGTAAGTCCAGCCCGGAATGCTGAAATCCATGACAATCCAGAATATGATCTACTCTATATTGAACACCGAGACCTGAGTTTGGATATCCTTATTCTTATTCTGACAATTGTATTTGTTTTCCGGTCATTCACCCATTAACAACATGAAATATACTTTATACCTCCTAACTGCTCTTCAAATTCTATCTGGTGGAGATATACCGCTTACTTTTTTCCCACAATTTTCTGCAAATTATTTTTCTAACGGATCTATTCACCATTTCAATGATAAAGGTCAGGCATCTCTTGCCACTATTGGATTGGGAGCATCCAAAAAAGAAGGATTATTTTCTATTACCGGTTTATTTCAATTTACATCTGCTCACGAATTAGCCTATCAATCAACGTTCCTAAATCCGGAATTAAATATCGAAATGAACCGAGGCTATATCGAAAGTCAGGATACTTGGTTTGAATCATCCAATTTGAAAATTGCATACCAAACGAATACATTTTCAGCCTCGTTTGGAAAGTACAATCAATCTTGGGGACACGGAAATTCTTCTCTTATTCTTTCAAATAATTTACCAAGTTACCCACAAGCAGGGTTTTCATGGAAAATGTCCAAGACCCTAACATTAGAATATTTAATTGGATCCTTATCAAGTCAAATTGTCGATTCCAGTTCAACCGATTTGTATAATAATCTCGGATCAAGAAATACTTTCTTTTCTCGTTCTATAGCTGCACATCGATTTATTTGGAAACCATCTCCCTCTTTCATATTAAATGCCATGGAAACCGTTATATTTGGTGATAGAACTATCGATGTACATTACCTCCTTCCTTTTATTCCATTTTGGTCAATGCAGCATTACACCGGGGATATTGATAATGTACAAATGTGCGGTGAGATTATTTGGAGAATGAAAGACAATTGGGATATTTATGGATCATTATTTATAGATGAGTGGAGGCCTGAATGGACCTTTGATGACAATAATCGAAATTGGTTTGGCTATCAATTGGGGATGGTTGGAAATAGTGTTTTAAAAGAAAATGATGAACTCAGGGCTGAGTATACTTGGACAGATCATCGAGTATATCGTCATCGTTTTCCTATCAATGATTCTTATTCATACAATTATTCACTAGGGTTTTGGGCAGGACCCCACGCAGAAGAATCCTATTTTTCATATAATTTCCCTTTAAAAGGGATGGAAATGAGATCATTTATTTCACGTGTTAAACGGGGGGAACTCACAGATCAAATGTTAGATGATCAATATAATGATATTGTTAATAACCGAGATTCAGGTGAAACTGAAGAAAGAACAGTTGCATCTCTTATTTGTAAAAAAGGGGTTGCAGATAATAAAATCTTTCTTAGAGTCGGTTGTGAATGGATCGATTGGCAAAATCCTGGCTTTGATCCTTATTCACCACAAAATAATATCCCAGATTTATCTAAATTTTCAATTGTGATTGGAGTGTCTGCTATAACGCCCGTTTCATTTGATTAAACCAAAAGCTCTTTTAAATATTCGCCGTATTCATTAGTATATGTTTTTGCCAATTCCTCCAAACCCGTTTGATCAATAAATCCTTGATTAAAAGCAATTTCTTCCAAACATGCCACTTTTAATCCCTGTCTATCTTCAATCGTTTTAATGAAGTTAGATGCATTATTCATAGCTTCCTGAGTCCCTGTGTCCAACCAAGCATACCCACGACCCATGAGTTCAACACGAAGACGACTTTGATTTAAATAGGCTTGGTTAACTGAAGTAATCTCCAATTCCCCACGAGAAGACGGTTTTACATTTTTTGCTATTTCAACTACATCATTAGGATAATAATACAATCCAACTACAGCATAATTTGATGCTGGGTTTTTGGGTTTTTCTTCGATACTCGTGGCTTGTCCTACATCGTTGAAACCCACCACACCATATCTATGGGGATCCTTTACGCTATACCCAAATACAACTGCATTATCATTTTCTTCTACCGTTAAAACACTCTTTGCCAGCATACTTACCAAGCCATGGCCGAAGAATATATTATCACCTAGAATGAGGGTTACAGGATCGCCTCCTATAAAATCTTCTCCCAAAATGAATGCTTGTGCTAATCCATCCGGTGATGATTGGATGGTATAAGAAAGATTGAGACCAATATGACGACCATTCCCAAATAATTGTTCGAATCTCGGAGTGTCTTCTGGTGTTGAAATGATCAAAATATCCCTGATACCTGACAACATCAATGTAGATAAAGGATAATATATCATGGGTTTATCATAGATTGGCAGGAGTTGTTTGGATACAACTCTTGTCGCCGGATAAAGCCTAGTACCACTACCACCTGCTAAAATAATTCCCTTCATTTCTATATAACTCCTAATCTTTCCTGTCTGTAATTATTATCCTGAATCGCCTTCCACCAGTTTTGATTATCCAAGTACCAATGAATTGTTTTTCGAATCCCTGTTTCGAATGATTCATTTGGAGACCATCCTAAATCATTTTGGATTTTTCCAGCATCGATGGCATATCGAAAATCATGTCCGGGTCGATCTTTAACAAATGTAATCAAATCAGAATAGCTAGATCCATTCTTTCGGGGAGAAATTTCATCTAGAAAAGAACAAATGATAGTAACCACATCTATATTTTTAATCTCATTATTCCCACCAATATTATATGTCTCTCCAATTTCACCTTTGGCTAAAACCGTGTGAATTGCATCACAATGGTCCCCTACAAAAAGCCAATCTCTTACATTCTCTCCCTTTCCATAGACAGGGAGTGGGTTTCCTTGAAGACAATTAATAATCATAAGTGGAACCAGTTTTTCCGGGAATTGGTATGATCCATAATTATTTGAGCAATTGGTAATCAAAGTTGGTAATCCGAAAGTACGATTCCATGCACGAACCAAATGATCTGAACCCGCCTTGGATGCTGAATAGGGTGAACTTGGGTCATAAGGTGTGGTTTCCAGAAATTTTCCATCATCACCTAATGAGCCATATACTTCATCGGTAGAAACATGTAGAAACCGAAAATTGTCATTATTAGTTTTATTAATAAATATCCGAGATTGCTCCAATAAATTGAGCGTCCCAACCACATTGGTTTGAATAAATTCTGCGGGACCTTCTATGGAACGATCCACATGACTCTCTGCTGCGAAATGGACAACAGTATCAAATTGATGCTTTTCAAAAAGGGAATTAACAAGATCCACATCACAAATATCACCTTTAACTATGGTTAAGTTATTTGATGAAATACCATTTAGGTTTTGGATATTTCCCGCATAGGTCAATTTATCCAAATTAACTACATGGAGATCTTCTTCCCTATCAAGGACTGTTCGAATATAGTTAGATCCAATAAATCCACATCCACCAGTAACTAGACATTTTTTCATTTAATATTCCGGTAAAAATTGTTGGTCATTTAATGCTGGAAGCATGAGATCCTTTTCTGATAAAATTGGTGAATCATACGTCCAATCCACTCCAATTGTTTCATCATTCCAAATAATACCATATTGGTCGTTTGGATCATAAATATCCGTGCATTTGTATATGACAATCGATTCTGAAGATGTCACAAGATATCCATGTGCAAATCCTTCCGGTATATATAACATTTTTCTATTTTCAACAGTTAGATGAACAATTTCCGATTGTCCAAATGTGGGTGACCCTTTTCGAATATCTACTGCTACATCTAAAATACTTCCGGAAACAACACGGACTAATTTCCCTTGCGGGCGGTTAAATTGATAATGAAGTCCACGAAGTACTCCTTTGGTTGACTTTACCTCATTATCCTGAACAAAATTGATTGGGAGCTCATTATTCTTAAAAATAGGTGTTTTATAGGATTCAAAGAAATAACCTCGTTCATCTTCGAAAACAGTAGGTGTAATAATTTTCACACCATCAAGTGATGTATTTTTAACAATCATAAAACTGTTTTTCGACCCACATTATCAAATTGGAATCCATATTCAGATAATTTATCCATGCTTAAAATATTTCGTGTATCCAAAACTAGAGGTGTTTTCATGACCTTTTTCAATTTTTTCAAATTCATACCTCTAAATTCGTTCCACTCTGTCATTATCACCATTGCATCCACACCATCACATGCTTCCTCCCAAGAATGTAAATAATTCAAATCGGTAAAAATATTCTGCATAGATTTATTTGCGATGGGATCATAAGCCTTTACTTTCCCACCCTCATCTAAAATAGATTGAATCATTTCAATGGAAGACGATTCACGAACATCATCTGTATTGGGTTTGAATGCTAATCCCAATATACCAATAGTTTTTCCAGAGAAATCACTGCCAATTAAATTTTTTAATTTTTCAACCATCCTTGTTTTCTGAATATTATTGGTGGTAATAGCTGCATCAATTGTATTCATAGGTACACCTTTTTTACGGGAAAGAGTTGCAAATGCCTGAGTATCCTTAGGGAAACAGGAACCACCAAATCCCGGACCTGGATGTAAAAATTTGGAGCTAATCCGTCCATCCTGTCCCATACCTTTTGCGACCAAGTGAACATCTGCGCCAACCGCTTCACATAAGTTCGCTACTTCATTGATATAACTGATCTTGAGCGCTAAAAAAGCATTGGCTGCATATTTGATCATTTCAGCTGTAGCAACATTGGTATGCAATATAGGTTTTTCGTTAACATAAAGCGGGCGATAAACATCCTGCATGATATTAAACGCTTTAGTGCTAGAAGCACCTATCACAACTCGATCCGGCCAAAGGAAATCCTTAACGGCTGATCCCTCTCTCAAAAATTCCGGATTGGAAACATAATCGAATTCCCCTCCATCCACCATATTTTCACGAATCAATTCGCATATAATGTTTCCCGTGCCAATGGGTACCGTACTTTTTGTACAAATGACTTTATAGCTATTCAGGTTTTTTCCAATAGATTTCGCCACAGACTCTACTGCTGAAATGTTTGCTTCACCATTGTCGCTCTGAGGCGTCCCCACAGCAATAAAAATAACGTCTGCTTGCTGGATCGCTTCATCTACCTTCGTTGTAAACGATAATCTTCCAGCATTTACATTGCGATCAACTAGTTCATGCAAGCCTGGTTCATAAATAGGAATCTCACCATTTTTAAGTAATCTAATTTTTGATTCTATTATATCGGCACAGGTAACATGATGACCAAAATCCGAGATCCCGGCACCACTTACAAGACCAACATATCCTGTACCAATTACAGTTATTTTTTTCACAATTTTTCCTTAACAATAAGCGTTAAACTTACAGACCCCGTTATCTGTTCCCAAGACTCACATCAAGCCAAGGCGTCTTCTTAAAACCCATTCTGCTGATAATAGGCCCAATATACACATTACCAACCACCTGCTGTCATGAAGCACCACTTTCGAATAAAATGTTTCCAATTTTGTAACTGGGTTTATTTGACTAATCACGGATAGCCTGTTATCCCAATGCCTGAATGTGCCATCACCTAATTCAGCCAATTTTTTCAATGGCTCCTTATTTAAATAAACATGATTCAATTCAACTTGGCTCTCTTGAACTTGAACTGATCCTTGATTTACTATCATAGATTTATCACCATGCATGAATTCTACCTCATAATCCAATTGTCCAGATTTGGAGGCCCAGAATTGCCCTGTATAATACCCAGTATTATCATCATAAGTGATGGGTTTTGAATTAATCCTTTGCCCATTGTTTGATACATGGACAAATCCTTCCATAATTGTTTCGTCATCCCGAATGGCTTTCCCTTTAACCGTAACTCTTTCTCCTTGTTGATACGAATTTTTTTCTGATCTGAAATAATAATCTTGGCCATTTCCTGTCCTCATTAACCAAGAAAAAACAGGGTCAAATATTTGTTGGGAAAGATCAGACACTTGGGAGTCTCGTGTTTTATAATAAACAGTATTTAACTCTGGAGATGTCCAAACCATAAACCTTAAAGATGATTTCTCTCCAACCATGAGTAATGGTACTTCAACGTCCGAAATAGAAAAATGCGCTAAGGGAATTCCTTGAGACGAATCTACCTCAAATTGTAACAGAATTGGTGGAAGGTTTGTAAGATCCATATTATCATAATTAATTCTATGAAACGGGAAAAAATTATCCCACCTTGGACTCAATTCCCATTCGTAAGGTGATCCAAGTTCTACAAGTGGCTTATTAAGAGTCATATCCATTAAACCCAAAAAAGATGCCAAGGATTTTTCATGAGTTTCATTCCCCACAACAAAGGCAAGGCTGGATTGGTGAGAAACCAATTTCTTTGCAAAAATCCTTATATAAGATTGCCATTCTTTTGCATTTTCTTCGATGGGGTGATTATCAAAAAGGATCAGGTCATATTTTGTATCCCAAAATGATTTTAGATTCCTTGTATAGCCATCTGGACGAAAAATAAAATGGTCAATTTGATATTCCGAATGTTTTGAAATGATCTGTTTAATAACTTGTGTATTAAAATTGGGTGCTCCAGTTATCAGAGCAATGGTGTATTCATTTTTTAATACCTGAATTGGTACAATCTGTTTATTATTTTGGATATTGATCTCATCAGGAAGTGCATTCACTTGTACTCTATATTTTGCTTCCCCGGATTGAGTTGGATTTATTCGAAATCGAACACGTTCTAAACTCCCATCGCCGGAGACAGTTACCACTTTTGATCCTACTAACTTTTTCCCTGAATAAATTGTAACATTCAGCCGTTCATTCACAGTACCATGGCTTGAAATTGTCACATCTAAGTCAGCATTTTCCCCTTTGATAATAACTGGTGGAGCATCAATGGCATGAATAGAGACATCCACTAATGGAGTTTCATTTCCTACACCCACAATATGAATCGGGGAATTAATATTCAAATTCTCTGAAGGAATCTCCGCTCCCAGGTTTACTTGTCCATCTGTGATGATAACTGCCCCTGCAAGGTCATTTTTTTCATGAAACCTAATATGATTCAAAACCTGTCCAAGATCTGTTGAACCATCTCGAATCTGCTTATCACCAACGGTCCAACTTGTATCCAAATCAGAACCAAAACCAAAAATCTTTATGGGAACGTTTTTCCGTTCAATTTTTTCAAGAATCTGGTCGACACCTGAAACGAGAGATCCCACTGATGGATGGGTATGATATGACATACTTAAGGAACGATCCAAATAAAGATGCCATTTCATATCATTAGAATTTTCAGTAGTCACTTCAACTTTAGGGTCCAAAAATAATAATACCAGAATTAATATTAAAATCCCACGTAGAAAAATGATTGGACGAAGTTTTTTTTGATCACTTACTTGATAGAAAGAAAAAATAAAGGCAATGAGGCATAAAAATAATATTAACCAAAATCCCGAGTTGGGCTGTGACAGGATTAAATTCACATTTAAGCAAGTTTTAGATTGGGTTGTACCCCAAAATCCAAGGAGTATATATTCTCGGAGCTATATTTCAATTCACCTAAAAAGCTAATCATAGCAGCATTGTCGGTGCAATAGGATAGGTCCGGGAAAAGAATCCTCGTATTTCCTAATGAATCCGTCAATTGATTTCGCAGGCATTTATTGGCTGCAACGCCACCAGCGATAACACATGTTTTTGCTTTTGTTGTTTTCAAAGCTCGTTTCAATTTTTCAACCAAGGTGTCAATAATCGCCTGCTGGTAACTGGCGATCACATCTCGTTTTGTCATGGTATCACTTTCTTGAAAATCATACATAAAATAAAGTAAAGATGTTTTCAAACCGCTAAAGCTGAATTCAAGTGACTCTTTACCCATGAGCCCACGCGGAAATCGATGCGACAATGGATTTCCGCCCCTAGCTTCCTTTTCGATAGCTGGTCCGCCCGGATATCCAAGTCCAAGGATTCTTGCACCTTTATCAAATGCCTCTCCTGCTGCATCATCCCTAGTCTCCCCCAAGAGTTTATATTGATTTATTCCCTGAATGTACCATAATTGTGTATGACCGCCTGAAACTAATAAACAGACAAACGGGTATTTCAACGTCGGATCTGCTAAAAAGTTCGCAAAGATGTGGGCTTCTAAATGATTAATTGGAATTACAGGAATATTGAGTCCCAAGCCCATCCCTTTTGCAAAACTTACACCTGTTAATAATGTTCCTGCCAAACCAGGTCCAGATGTCACAGCAATTGCATCAATATCTTGTTTTTGAACACAGGATTCTTTCAGGGCTTTATGAACGATTTGATTCAGAAGTTTTTCATGCTCTCGAGAGGCTAGCTCTGGTACCACACCCCCATATTTGGCATGAATAACCTGAGAACTGACAATGCTGGAAAGGATTTGTCCCTGGCGACAAATAGCTGCCGCTGTTTCATCGCAGGATGTTTCTATGCCCAAAAGGGTCATTGGACTTCACGAGCAACACCCAATTCAAGACTTCTGGGCGAAATGTCCCGCCATTCTAATACATCAGATGGTATATTTACTTGTGGTTCATAAAATTGAATTTGACGATTCCAATTATTAAAATTAATAACGATTTGAACATCTTCCGGGTTCAATTTGGCGATACGCTGTACGCCACCAACAACAGTTAAGGATACGGTTTGTGGAGAGGGGAATACCCTGATATTATCTGGAATATTTATTACTCTGACAGGTATATCCACAATGATTCGTTCACTGATTTCCTGGATATCCAAATTGATCTCAACCTCATTTTCTGAATACTCAATTAATCGACCTAATGTTGCAATATCTAAGCGCCCTTTGATGGATGTCATAGTTCCAACAAGTGTATCAAAGATCGTTTCAACATGATTAATTAAGGCCAATTCTTCTTTTGGACCTGCTATCTCAATTTTCCTAGGAGAGAATACTATTTTCCCCACTTGAATATATCCTGGCGCAGGACGTACAATCAAATTGGATAAAACCGGTACGGTTTTAACTTGGTATTCATCTAAGCTGATCTGGATTCTATTTGGGTAGACCACCTCAACAAAAGATACATTGTATTTTGACGGTAGGACGACCTTTTGAGGATATTTTTCGAAATACTCATTCAAGACAAACTCATATTCCTTAGATATACCTTCAAGATCCAATACCAATTTGAATCCAGCATACTTTTTAAGAAGAAATGCTTTAAAAAGGTCGCGACCGGTTCCTTTTAACCGAACGTTAGCAAATTGGGGGACTTCCTCTCGGTGAGCTTTTTGGACGTTTAAGTTGCGGGCTTCTATTGGTAAATCCATTACTATAGAATATTCGTTTTCTGAAACAACGAATACCCATAGCAGCAAAGCCAAGCCAAAAGCCCCAAAAGGTAGGGCTATTCTTTGACCAAATAAAGAATCAACGGGTCTTTTCATAGCCATGAGATGACTTTACCCATTGAAAACCGATTATTCTTCTACTTCAGTTTCAGTTTCAGATTCAGAATCCAATGATTCGTTTGGCACGCCATCCTTTTCAGCTTGACTAGCCAATTCCAAGAGTTCCTGGGGTAATTCAAGTTTTTCACTTGAATCTGTATCTTGGTTCTTTAAATACTGTTTAACTTCATCCGTTGCAGATGTTGTTTTACCAGTACCGGCTAATTCCTCTTTGTATAGGACCACTTTTTTATCTTCAGGCGCTACTTTCATCACAATACCCGAAAGATTTGCGCCGACTTCGTATTGACTTGCCAGCGATTTGCGATCCCGTTTCGACATTTTCCCAAATGGGATAATTCCCTCTACGTCCAATTCTAATTGAATAATAATACCCTTATCCAAAACCCGAATTATTTCACCACTCGCTTCATTCCCTGCTTGGTAATGCTCGATAATTCCAGGCCATGGATCATCAAAGACTTGACGATAGCCAAGAGAAATTCGACGATTTTCGCGAGATACTTCCAAGATACGTACTTCGATTTCCTGACCTTTTTCAACAACTTCTTTAGGATGTTTTATCACTCTTGTCCAAGAAAGATCAGATACATGAACTAAGCCATCAATGCCTTCTTCCAATTCTGCAAAAGCTCCGAATTGTGTAAGATTTTGAATTTTACATTTATGGACGGTCTCAACCATATATCTATCTTCAATTTCATCCCATGGATCTGGTTGGAGTTGTTTAATTCCAAGGCTAATCTTATGCTCATCCGTATCAATCGAGAGAACTTTTGCTTCAATTTCATCACCCATGGAATACACTTCTGAGGGATTCTTAATGTGTTTTGTCCAAGAGATTTCTGAAACGTGGATTAATCCTTCAACTCCTGGTTCGAGTTCAATGAAACAGCCATAATTAGTCAGGCTAACAACTTTACCGGTCACAACATTTCCCATGGGATATTTGATTTCTACATCCTCCCAGGGATGAGGGACAAGTTGTTTAAGTCCAAGTGAAACCCGTTTCCGCTCTTCATCATATTCAATAACCTTAACGGAAATATTGTCATTCATTTCCAAAACTTCAGATGGATGATTCACACGGCCCCAGGACAAATCTGTGATATGCAGGAGGCCATCAATACCTCCCAAATCAATAAAGACCCCAAAATCGGTGATATTCTTTACTCGACCTTCAAGAATAGAGCCAACTTCTAATTCTTTAAATAAGGCTTCCCGTTGTTCTTTCAGACTTTCTTCGAGTATCACTTTATGTGAAACAACGATATTTTTTCGTGCTTCATTAAATTTCACAAGCCTGATCTCAATTTCCTTATTAAGATAAACATCAAAATCCATGATTGGACGCACATCTACTTGTGAGCCGGGCAAGAATGCCTGAACTACGCCAAGATCAACAATCAAACCACCTTTTATACGACGGACAATAGTTCCGGTAATTACAGTTTCCTCTTCGAATGCATCACGAAGTTCTTTCCAACGCCGCATGAAATCTGCCTTTTCTTTTGAAAGAATTGTATTTCCGCTAGCATCTTCAATGAACTCAAGATAGACTTCTACTTGATCTCCAATCCCCGGGAGTTCTCCTTCGTCAAATTCATGACGATCGATGATCCCTTCAGATTTGAATCCAATGTCAATCAGTACGTCCCTCTCATTCATGCCCACAACTCGGCCATTGATTAAAGAGTGTTCCGTAATGTCTCCAAGGGTTCTAAAGTATAATTTCTCTAATTCGGGACTTACTTCAACATCACTATTATGAGCATTAATCTCAGATTGACCCACAATACGAATATCGTGAAATAGTTCCGGGTTTAAATAATCTTTGATTTCGGCTACAGTTTCGGCCGGGGCAGAAGGCGCTTCCACGCTGGCTTCTTCTACAGTTGTTTCTACAGCTGTTTCCAAAGTCTCTTCCACTGCCTGTTCTAAATTTTGTTCTTCAAACATGCTTATGATGTTTCCTTGTTATTTGTTATGGTTAATATGGTTTATTATTTTTTTTATTTGCTCATTGATCGTGAGTTGGCTTGTATCGATAGGGATTGCATCATCCGCCTGAATTAACGGTGAATGATCCCTGGATGAATCCAGTTGATCTCGACGTCTAATATCTTCGATCAACTCAGAAATGGATTTAGTTTCACCCATCTTTTCAAGTTCTATTAACCGGCGTTTCGCCCGGACATCAATATCCGCAATTAGGAAAAACTTGAATTCTGCATTGGGAAATACAACCGTTCCTATATCCCGGCCTTCCAATACACAATTCTGTTCCCCAGCGATTCGCCGTTGAATAATCACCATTTTTTCTCTCACTTCCGGGATTGCACTTACGGCACTAACCCTTGATGAAATATCCCCGGACCGGATCTCATGGGAAACATCAATTCCATTTAAATGTATTTTGTTATTTGCATCAAAATAGAGTTCTATCTCCGATAAGTACTGGCAAACACCTGCCTCATCATCAGGAGAAATTTCAGACAGTTTGAGTCCCAAAGTGACTGCACGATACATTGCACCTGTGTCAACGTGTGTGATCCCAAGTTTTTCTGCGACCCCTTTAGCTGTTGTACTTTTTCCAGATGCTGATGGTCCGTCTATGGCGATAATCATGAATTTCAATTCTCAATAAGCCGACAAAATTACCGTTTCTCAATGAGAATCCCAACCAAGAAAAGGATTATTAATTTTGGCAATAAGCACTCAGCCATTTAGAGTTTTGACTTCCTTATCAGTTAAGGTTCGGTAGTTGTTTTCAGAGAGGTTCCCCAATGATAATCCTCCGAACCTGATACGTTTTAGAGTCAATAATTTCAATTTAAAACGATACATGATACGGCGAATCTCACGTTTCTTTCCTTGTCGAAGCCTGAGAATAATGGTGGACCGACTTTTTTTGGTTTCTTGAGAAATAATTTCAGCTTTTCCATATTCTTTATCGCCAATATAAATCCCTTTAGCCAATTTCTGTTTTTGGGAAGAAGTTATTTTCCCTTCGATCACTGCTTCATAATCTTTTGGAATTTGATTTCGAGGATGGGTCAATTTCTGCTGAAGATCACCATCGTTGGTCAGTAACAATAACCCGGTAGTATCCTGATCTAACCGACCTACTGGTGTTAACCGATATTTAGATGGGACAAGGTCCAAAACAGTTTTTCTACCATGGGTATCCTTCACAGTAGTAATTACTTTTTTTGGTTTGTGAAGCATAATCACCACTTTTTCCAGAATGGGAGATATTTGTTGTCCATCATACTTTACTACGTCGGAATCTTTCACGCTATATGCTGGATCCTGACAAATCTTTCCATTTACTTCAGTAGTGGCCATTTGGATGAGTTCATCGGCTTTTCGGCGCGATGCTACGCCAGATTGGGCAAGAAATTTATTGAGGCGCATGGATTAACCTGCGGTGGCTTCAGGTCCAGGAGAATCAATATTCGTATCATCAGGCTCGTTTTCTTCAAATACAACGATTTGTTCTCCCAAGGTTGGATCTGCTTCCATCAGTTCCGTAATCTCTTTGAGTTTAGGCATATCGGACAATCGATTAAGTCCAAAATGTTCAAGAAATTTGTTTGTTGTTTGATAAAGCAAGGGGCGGCCCGGACCAGAATCACGTCCTTTGATCTTAATCAAATTTCGATTTAACAATGTTTTAAGAACACCACTGGAATCTACCCCACGAATCGCTTCAACTTCATAACGGCCAATGGGTTGTTTATATGCAATGATTGCCAAAGAATCCAATGCGGCAGATGACAAAGAAATTCGGCCAGACTTACTTAGCATTTTACGAATGAAATGCTCATACTCTTGTCGGGAAACCAATTGATACCCACCAGCAACCTCATTGATTTCAAATGCGTGGTCATCATGAACATATTGTTCATTCAACTTCAAAACCACTTCTTTTAAATTCGGAGTGTCCGGATTAAAAATACCATTCACTTTTGCTTGGGTTAAAGGTTCAGGACTGGCAAAAAGGAGCGCCTCTATTATTTTTCTGATCTCTGAATCTTGCATTAGGCCACAGCTCCCAAGTGTATTAATTCTATATCATCAAAAACATCATTTTGTTCAAAGGTGCAGGTTCCTTCACGAACCAAGTCCAGAATAGCAAGAAAAGTGACAATTATCTCAAGCCGGGTTTTTATATTTTTTAGTAAAGTCGAAAATTTTAATCGACCATCACCGTCAAAATATTTAAACAGAAATTCTTTTTGCTGTTCAAGTTTGATAGGTTCCCTACTCAACTCAAATTGTGACATAACCGGTCGATTTTCCATGGCTTCCTTAAATACCCGTGCCAAATCATAAAGCGTCACATCACGGAGAAGCGTTCCGATCTCATCACCATCAAGAACTTTTATATCTTGCTCAAACTGACGTGGAACAACATGGCTTCTTTCTCCTGCTATCGAATCCAGCATTTCTGCCGCATCTCGGAATCGTTTATAGTCTATTAATTGTTGCATTAACTCTGTCCGCGGGTCAATAATCACACCTTCATCATCCAGTTCCGGGCGGGGAATCATCATTTTGGCTTTCACACGCATGAGGGATGCTGCCATAACAATAAATTCACCGGCAATTAACATATTCATCCGTTTCCATTCTTCTATCATATCAACGAAATCTTTTGTGATCTGACCAATTGGAATATCATAAATATCTAATTCATCCCGACGAATGAAATACAAGAGTAGATCCATTGGCCCCTCAAAATTCTCTAATTTGACTTGGTAAGCCATTAACTGTAATTCACTCCAGATGCGGATCGAACTCGATTCAAGACTTCCTCTGCCACTTGCCGGGCTTTTTTAGCTCCTGTATCTAATATCTCATGGACCTGCTTAGGGTTGGAAATCAAATCCTCTCTTTTTTCACGAAATGGTCCAAAAACATCCAAAACCTTCTCATAGAGTTCTTGTTTAACATCACCATACCGAAGACCTTTTCCTTCGTAACGATCTGCTAACCTTTTTTGTTCTCTTTCATCTAAAAATAAACTGTACAGGTGAAATAGTGGGGTATCCTTGTCCTTTGGATCATCAATATCGGTCGTATCAGTGACAATACGCATAATCTGTTTTCTCAACTTTTTATCTGTGTCAAATAATGGAATTGTATTGTTATAGGATTTGCTCATTTTTTGTCCATCGATACCAGGAACTAATTGAGTAGTTTTTTCAATATCCGGTTTAGGAACAATTAATGTTTCACCATACGTATTGTTAAATCGAATTGCCATATCCCTTGTCATTTCCAGATGTTGCTTCTGATCTTTTCCTACAGGTACTATCTGGCTGTCAAATAGCAATATGTCTGCAGCCATCAAAACAGGGTAAGCATATAATCCCATATTGGGTTTAATACCCCGTGCAATCTTATCTTTATAAGATGTGGCGCGATCCATAAGTCCAACGCTGGCATGGGATGCCAACATCCAGGTGAGTTCAGTGACTTGGGGTACATCAGATTGCACCCAAAAAGTGGACTTCTCCGGGTCAAGCCCTAGCGCTAAAAAATCACAGGCAGCATTAAATGTATTAGATGATAATGTTTTCGAATCAGGAAGGGTCGTCATGGCATGATAATTGGCAATAAAACAGAAAAGTTCATTCTCTTCTTGATATTTTATCATACGGGACATCATTCCGAAATAATTTCCAAGATGGAGTGCGCCTGATGGTTGAATACCGCTTAAAACCCGTAGTTTTTTTTCTAAATGCATATTACAGATTAGTTGATCTTAAACGGTTCCATGAACAAATAGGGACGCCAATCTTGTTGTTGTGTTTTTACATATTTTTGGAAATAATGTAATCGGTTCGGCCGTTTAGGGATCCGGGCTAAAAGCATATTTGCTTCCTCCGGGGTCTTATCTCCCTTTTTTTGGTTACAGGGTTTACAAGCTGCAACAAGGTTTTCCCACGTATCCAAACCACCTTTCCCTTTGGGAATAATATGGTCTATGGTAATTGGAATTCTTGAAATTCCACAATATTGGCAAACATGTTCATCCCGTGCGATAATATTTTTTCTATTTAAATCTACAGATAAATTATCATATCGAACATAATCATGAATCTTTATAACACTGGGTAAATCCAAAGATAAGGATGGACTATGAACCTGGTCGTTATAATTCACCAACACTTGCACCTTATCCAAATAATCCATGCAAATCGCCCGTTTGGCGGTGCAAATCATCATGGGAGAATAATTTGCATTCAGTACCAACACGGCCCGATTTAATAAATGGCCATTAACTGCATTGGATGAGGGCATTTTCACGATGGAAACTTACGTTGAATCGAATGGCTTGACAGGTAGATATCTATGAGTTTTTGATTCATATTTCTATCCGCAGGGTCCAGTGATTCTTCTTTCACCATTCCTTGAGAATGCAGGATTCCCTTACCGCCAGTTGAAAAACCAACATGAGAGACTTTTCCGTCCTTTCCAAAAAAATGAAGGTCACCTGGCTCTGCATGATCTATTTGAATCTCATCTTTAGCAAAATATTCCTGTTGTTGATAGGAATCTCTGGGAGCATTCAGTCCGCAGACCTTTAAAACGGATTGAACCAAACCGGAGCAATCCATACCCAATGATGTTTTTCCGCCCCATTTATAGGGCGTATCCAATAGATTTTCAGCAACAGGGATCACCTGATCCAATCCTAAAGTATCCATGATCTGGATGGATCCTGGCAGATTTTCTGTCACTTTTGCTCCAAAAGGATATTTTGGATCATATAATCCATTTTTGGTTGGGAAAACCATTCTATGGGTTGGATTATTTTTTTCAGGGGATATATTACCATAAAAGGTATTCACCCACCCTTCATAATCGTCTTCACATTTAACACAAAGCCAATTGTTCTTTTGATTAAGAATTTGGCAGGATTCACCAAACACCGCTTCGGTCAGACACGGTGAATTAAAATTTGCTTCTTCATAAACCGGCGCTGCGCCGGATGTAATAATAAACCAGTTTTTTTCGGGTTGAAACATGGGGAGAAATTTATTTGATTCTCTCGGGAATAAATAGACGAGTTTTATATTTGACTCAATTGGAAATATCTCTAAAATGCGACGCATTTTTTTGTTTATTTATGGTAGGGAAACCCGTGTAAATCGGGTACAGTCCCCGCTACTGTGATTGCGGCAAACAGGTTCTTTTGCCATTTTCGGTCTCTCCGACCGGAAAGAAGGCGAACCGAGTTGACACCGCATAAGTCAGGAAACCTGCAATAAATAGATATCACGTAAAAAACTTTCGGGAGAATAGTTGTGGTCATCAAATTCCAACTTCTTTATTTATCCATTTTTACTATGTCTTTAGTGTTTTCCACGGAAATCAATAGTGGGTATGTTTTTTCAAATTATGGCGAACCAGTGCCCTTTGCATCGGTAGTAAACATTCGAACGAAATCATGGTCGATAACGGACGAATCAGGATTTTATCAATTACCACTTGGAACCTTGCCAACAGATTCATTAAAGATTTCCAAGATTGGATTTTCGTCTTCATTCCACCTACCCCAAGAACAAAAACATAGAAAAATAGTGCTTTCGCAGGAAGTCATAGTTTTAGATCCAATAACTATAGTTGGTGAAAAACCTATAACCAATCGGAATTTGGACAAAGTTACACTGCTGGAAATGGATGGTTTTTCCAGGGCAAATGCATTGGATCGCATTCCGGGTACGTTAGTTCGATCCGCGGGCGGATTACCGGGAATTACAACTGTCAGTATGGATGGCGGACAAGCAGTGCATACCAAGATTACGCTGGATGGAATTGATTTAACAAATGTACAGAATGGGCTTACGGACTTATCCGATCTCCCGCTAGCCCTTATGCAGAACTTATATTTAAGCCGTTCACCGAATATATCATATGGTTCCGGCTCATTCGATGGTGTAATTCACATTCGTTCTCTTCTCAAGAAATCTTATATTCACTTAAGTGGCGGTTCCTTTGGTTATCGAAATGGATCCGGTGGTTACAGCCTTGCAACGTCCAATACAAATTTTCAAATTCAAAACGGATATACGTCATCAAAAGGTAATTATCCATTTTCCTTGGCTGATAAGACCCAAACCCGTTCCAATAATGATTACGAACAACGATTCATGAGCGGACTATACCAAAGACATAATCATAAAAATCGAATTTATAAGGCAAATGTTTTGTTCGTAGATCATGATCGAGGTGTAGCTGGAAGTCTGCTTTACCCTAGCCCAAATGCTCGGCGAAAAAACAACCTAATTGTTACTGGATTAGAATTGATTCAAATAATGGAAAAAGGACACTTGCGTTTGGACGTAAATCAGCGGTCCAGCAACGAGGATTATAATAATGTTGATATGGGTACTGATAGCAATCATAAAGTCGGTTCCAGCGGAATTAGGGTTCATGGATTGTTTCAACCAACGCGTAAAATAAAGATGAATGGATTCTCAACCGTAAAATTCCAATCTATTGAAAGTTCCGATATCGGTAAAAGAGAAAGAGCAATAATGGCAATTGGATTACAAACGTTTGTTCAGCCGATTGATTTTGTAAGCGTTAAGCCTGGACTTAGGTCAGATATTGTTGATGAAACATCCGTAATCACTTCAGACTTAGAGGCAACTCTCGATTTTGAAAATTTGGGTAAATTTTCGGCTATATCTGGTACTGGATTTTATCTTCCTTCCTTTAATGACCTGTATTGGCCATCGGATCCATATAGCAAGGGCAACCCAAGTCTTAAGTCTGAAACCAGTAATTTTCATATTTTAAACTGGAACAAAACTTTTGGCCAAGGGTCCAATTTTGTTATTGAATATCGTAATAAACGAAGCCGCAATCTTATCGTTTGGGCCCCAGACGAAAATGATGTATGGAAACCTACAAACCTGGATAGTACCGAAAGGAAAAATTTAATTGTCTCTACAAATTTTCCAGAGATTATTTCTGGAATGACTTTTTCATGGACTTTAACTCGAACAAAAACGAAAAATCTGAATTCCGGAAAAACACTTCAGTATGTTCCTGAAATATCCGCCACTGGAATGGTAAGATATACTATCAATGATATCCAATTTGAATTACAAAGTAAATACGTTGGCGAAAGAACATACCAAGACTATAACGAAAACTTTGAATTGGTGGATAAAGCACTAAATCCTTTTCAAAACGTAACTGCTGGAGTGCACTTCATCTTTCCGGCTTTTAAGAAATCTTTACAATTTCACATCATCGCTGAAAACCTCCTGAATGAAAATACGGCATTCGACCCGGATTTCCCTGAACCTGATCGAGTCGTCAAAGCAGGGATGACGTTTAAATTTTAGAAAGAAATATTTTAATCCAGAAAATCCCACTCCACTGATAGACTAGTTTGTCGTCCTAAGAGTGGCATTTCCGGATGAATTTCAAAATAATTGTCTTCATCGGATCCTATGTATGCTAGAATCATTTCTTTGATATTCAACCACTCATATTTAATGGTGAAGGTGGAAACATAAGCTGTGATGGTTCCGTTGATTAACGAAATATCATTCAATTTATCTTCTGTGTAAACGGTCATCGGAACCACTTCAATCGGATGAATAATTGAGTTATTTAACCGATTAAAATATCTATCCACACCTAATTTTAAATCCACTAACATAAAGCCATCGAAAAGACTTAATCTGGATTTAATGTTATAATTCAGAAAGGAACCAATTCCACCACCATAGATATTTCCCGTATTCCTCGTAGCATAGTTTATTTCATAATCAATGAAAGGTATCATTGAAGTTTGATAATTTATATTCAACTGGCTGTGTTCAGCTTTAAAAGTAGCCGATTCAGGTATAATAATATCCCAATAATCATTATTATCTGTTAAATGTGAAAAGATAATTGAAGCATTTGATAGTTCTCCATCCCAATCAATTCCTGCGTGGTAATTTGAAGTAACAGAAATAAGATCATTATTTTCAGAATAATTTTGAAACAAATAATAAGGATGAATAGGCTTCACTAATTGTTCTATACCAACATTTATTAAAAATGATTTTAATTGATAATTCATTCCAATATTATAATCAGGTTTTCTATGATCATTTAGACTTGTTACCCCAAGTTCTATATCAAATAATGACAATTGGTCTTTTATATACAATCGGTTCCAATCAGCTATTATCAAAGTATCCATCCTGGTACTTCTCATATTTTTTTCGGCTCCAATTGTAAAATTATCTTTCCAGTATAATTCGCCAATAATTCTTGATCTTGTCAAATATCTAACACCCGTATATGATGATAATGTATGACTTGCAACATATCTCTGAATAAATTGGTCGAAGTTTACTTTTGAATTGATTTGACCAAATGATTGATTCCAAAAAGTATTGATCGCTGTGATCCGATTATCAATAAGACCTCGTGCTGTGGAATCGGCGATCCCAGAATAAGTATTAAAATGCCCCACCGAAATGCCAGCATGTTCTTTTCCTTTTTGGGATTCATAGGACCCTAAATAAGATTGCTGGATGGGTTGATTTGATTGATTATTATACTGACCATAGGCTCCATAAAATGAACGTTTAAATGCATGAAAATGAATCTGTCGTCCATTCCCTGTATAATTTGTTCCTAAAGAAAACCTGTCTAATGAATAATCCCCCTGATCATATTTGAAATAGGATTTTACTAGTGATGAATCAAAATTGGATGTATCTGGTGATTGATTTATAAACCCTTTTTCGATCTCATTGCCATACATTTTAGGATAAACAGACCATGTGCCATCAAAAAGAAGGCGACCTGATTGCCAATCTTGATTCCACATAATTGCGCCGTTTTTATTCACATACCCAAATTGCCCACTCCAGTCAAATGGAATAAACTGGATCTGTTGAGATAAACCCCAAGATATAAAAAATATTATTACTATTTTTTTCATCTTATTGAGAAATACGCCTTAAATATCCAGGAACTACTAAGGAAAAGATAATTGCATTGGAAACTAAATGCATGAAAGTGAATAATAATCCAGAAATTGCATAAGCCACTGTTTCATCCCAATCGTAACCTGCGCTGATGGGATAAGTAAATGTGGTAACACCATCGTATAACAGAGTACACACTAATCCGATTCCACCGGCAACAATAGAACAAGCAAGAGGATTATCTATTTTTAAAAATTGTTTTGAAATTGAACCTAATAGCCCAATTCCTGCCATGGCAAGAATTTGGCCTAACAAAAGAGTGATATAAATGAGACCGGACCCTAAAGGATTCATGGAAGAATAAATCAACATTGCCGTTCCACCCACCAAAGTACCATAGCCCATTCCAAGAGTCAATCCTGAAAGAAATATAGTGACGGAAATGAATTCGAGATTTGGGACGAGCATGAACATAAATCCAAGCCCTATGGCCATTGCCGCAAAAATCGCAGCCTGAACCAGTTTATTCAGGTTCATCTTTTTTCAAAAGCGGAATACGAAAATAATTATGGCGATTAGTGAATTTTCCAGGCTCTTGGTCTTCATTTAACGCAATATCCATTAGATTCATTTTAGCATCTAGAATATCGATCATGTGAACAAGTAGCGCTTCTGGAAAAGATGGCATTTTTGGAGATTGCCATTCGTATCGGCCTTGATGAGATAAAATGATATGTTCCATTTTTTGAGCAAGATCACTTGGAAAATTTTTAATCTTTTTGACAGCATCTCGGATTATGTCTCGACCAATCACAATATGACCTATCAGATTTCCTTCATCCGTGTATTCTGCTTCGTATTCGGAGTTGATCTCAATAAGTTTTCCAATATCGTGGAGTAAGATACCTCCCAGAACCAAATCTCGGTCCACATCGTACAACGGTGAAATCTTTTTGGCGATTTGCGCCATAGTCAATACGTGTTCAAGGAATCCTGAACGAAAATTATGGTGCATTTTAACCGAAGCCGGGTGGATCATAAGTTTGCTTTTATTCGCTTGGTAAATATTATTCACCAAAGTTCGAAGATAATTATCTTTCATACCATTGATGAGTCTCTCAATATCCTTCCACATTTTATTGGAATCTTTTTTGGATGATGGCACCACTAATGCTGGATCAAAACCATATCTGCTATAATGCTGAACTGTAGCTTTATTGATCTTGTGGACGACCAATTGCGGACGATCCATGAATGATTCCACGTCTCCAGAGACAACCACAGCATGCCCGGATTCAAATTTTTCATTCAAGTCAGCCACAGAGTCCCAAATTTTGGCAGAAATATGGCCGGTGATGTCCCGTAATTCAAGATCAAGGTAAAGATCACCATTGCGGGTATGGCGAAGATTTTTTTGTACACAAAGATAAAACCCTTGGATGGAATCTCCTTCTTTAAACTTTTCGATGGGAGTTAGCCTTTTCTTCATGTATTAATTTTTCAAGATATTCTTGATAGAGTCAAGTAGTTAAACACAGGTAAATTCACCAATGTCCGAGCAAGAATATACTTTAGAAGAAATCTCATATTCACGGAAAGAAGATTGCCGTATCATGGAAGCTGTTTTAAAAAACTGGTTTCAGAGTCCAAAGACGCTAAACTTTGTTTCGCCTTCCCTTTCCTTTCCTTTCAAATTTAAAAAATGGGTTTCAAACTCCTATGCTGACATAGTGAATAAAACAACGACGATTATACTAAAAGAGAACGATTGGATCATTGGCCATATAAGCATGAGAGTTATTGAAGATAACGCGCATTTATTCCATCTATTTATTGCCCCATCAAACCGGAAATCTGGCTTAGCTACAAAATTGGTCAATGCAATTGAAAATCAAGGCAAAAATTCGGGATGTAAAACTTTTTCATTAAATATTGTTCCAAAAAACGATATTGCAAGGAAACTATATGAAAAATTAGGATACAAAGAAACCCATCGATCAGAATCCCATTCAATAAAAATGGAGAAAAAGGCTTAATCTAATCAACAATCATTGCATTGATGATTGCCTTCACCCACCGTTACCTGTTTCTTGAATCGCATTGCGATCATGACAACCGCAACAATCAATATAAGTCCACCGAGAATTTCTTGGATCATATGAATCCCATCATCAATCCGCCTTGATACACAATGAGTGAACTAAAATAGGCAAGTGCTGTCATGTAAATCACCATAAAAACAGGCCATTTCCAGGAATTGGTTTCCCGTTTCACGATGGCAAATGTAGCCATACATTGAGCGGCATACACATAGAAGACCATGAGGCTCAATGCTACCAATGGCGTAAAAATAGATTTTCCAGTATTAGGGTCCTTGTCTCGTTTCATAGCATCGGACAAGGAAATCATATCTTCCCCATCATTTTCTACATTGTAGATAGTCGCTAAAGTGCTAACGACAACTTCCCGTGCTGCAAAGGATGTTACCAGTCCCAGGCCGATCTTCCAGTCAAATCCCAAAGGAGCTATCATGGGTTCAATGGCTTTCCCTATATCAGCAGCATAACTGGAATGAATGGATTTTGTTTCACCGTTACTTGAATTTATTTTTGGGAACGATGCCAAAAACCACAAAACAATAGAAATGGCCATTATAATTTTCCCAGCATCGGTTACAAAGAGTTTACCTCGAGTATAAACCTGTCGAAATACTGATCTCATTAGTGGAATGCGATAGGGCGGCAATTCCATAATGAAGGAAGATTTCCTTTCAGTTTTGATCCAATTACTAAATAAGACTGCCAAGATCATTGCTGTTACAGTTCCAAGGAAATACATTAACACCATGGTGAGACCCTGCAAGCCAAAAATACCAAATACCTCCTTATCAGGAATAAAGGCACTAATCATAAGTGTATAAACAGGTAATCGGGCACTGCAACTCATAAGTGGTAAAACCATAATTGTCACGAGCCGTTCTTTCCAACTATCGATGGTTCGAGTGGACATAATCCCGGGAATCGCACATGCAAAACCACTCATGAGGGGTAAAACGGATCTGCCATGGAGTCCCACCTTGGTCATGGCTTTGTCCATCATGATAGCAACACGAGCCATGTAACCAGAATCTTCCAACATAGTCAGAAAAAAGATAAGAATTAATATTTGGGGTAAAAATATCAGAATAGCTCCTGCACCACCTATGACTCCTTCTACCAATAAGTCACTCAATAATCCGGTTGGTAAATGATGAGCGAGCCAAGTACCCAATTGGGCTATACCAACATCTATCAGATTCATTGGTACAGTAGCCCACGAAAAAATGACTTGAAATATGAAAGCCAATAATCCAACGAAGATAAACGGTCCTCCCCAGGTATGGGTCAATATTTCATCTGTTTTTTCACTTTTTGACTTTTTTTCTATGGGAATTTCTGATGCCGGCACAACTTGGTCCAGCCAATGATACCGGAGGGTCGGTTCCAATGTTTCATATGGGAATCCAATCTTTTTCAAATCCATTTTACAGGCGGTGATCAATTGAGGGTCCGGCGGCTCTACTCCTTGGGTGGTCTCAATAGTTGCCGTGCGAATTGCAAAAGAGCGAGATAAATTTTCCGAAAATTTAAATGTATCCTGATACCAATTTTGTAGAGGTAAAATAGCATTTTGAATCGGTTCCGGAATTGGGAAAACCGTGTGTGTTTCATCCTTAGAATTCATGACTTGGGTAATGGTTCTTTTTAAATCATCGATACCTTCGTTCAATCTAGCCGAAACAGGAATGACAGAAAATACCCCAAGATCATTTTTCAATTTTTCACAATCAATCATAATTGATTTTTTACGAGCCAGATCTATCATATTTAAAGCAACTATAACAGGTTTTCCTAAATCCAAGAGTTGGGTGGTCAAATAAAGATTTCGCATCAAATTGGTTGCATCAACCACCGAAATAATACAGTCAGGTGTATTTTCACCTTTAGCCCATTTCACAAATTCTGTTGCAACAATGGCTTCATCGTGAGATTCCGGAACAAGGCTGTATGTCCCCGGTAAATCTATAATAGTCACAGGTGTATTATTGATTTGAGCAATCCCTGTGGTTTGTTCTACGGTTACGCCGGGATAATTGGAGACTTTTTGATTCAATCCGGTGAAAAGATTAAACAGAGCAGTCTTCCCAGAATTGGGATTTCCCAAAAGTGCGATAGAGTGTTTTACTTCAGACATTTAATCGTACCGTAATATTGCCAGCATCATTATGGCGAAGTGAAATCATCCCGTTTCGAATTCGAATCTTTATAGGACCGTTGAGAGGCATTTTCTGGATCATTCGAACCTTTATTCCCTCATGGAATCCCATTTCCATTAGGCGTGAAATAAATTCAGGTTTTCCACCCAAAGAAATAATCCGGCCCACCTGGGATGGTGCAAGATCAAGAAGTGTCATGATTTATTTTTTAAGAGGTTTTACAAATAATTGGTGGATATGACGAACCAACATATATCCATTTTCTTCGGCAATCTTTTCCTGAAGATCTTCCAGTTCTTCATTATAAAACTCAATGATCTTCCCTGTTTCCACACAGATCATATGATCATGGTGTGCGTCACCCAACCGTGGTTCATAGCGATTTCTACCATCACCCACGTCCATTTTTCTTACCATTCGATTTTTGACTAAAACATCTATAGTGCGATAAACAGTGGCTCTGGAAACATTCACACCATTATTTCGGATAGACATATAAATATCTTCCGCATCCCGGTGTTCTTGGCTGTTTTGAATCTCATCCCAAACGGCTTGACGCTGTTTAGTATATCTTAATCCCTCTTTACGAAGGATTTCTTTAAAATTTTGAATGGTTGAATCGTTCATTTTATCCCTTTTTGAGACTGAGTCTCATTCGGATATTACACTAAATAAATGATGATTTAAATAGGAAAATTATAAGAAAGTCTTACTTGTGGTTTATTGATGAATAGTAAGCCGTTAACTTATTGCGCTTTGCGTCTGCTAGAGTGACGAGAAAATCCCATTCACCCAGAAATCCATTTGTTCAGTATATTTTAATTAACTGATCTTAGACAAGTTTGCATATTTGACAATTAGCTTCTTTTTTGTTCCATCCTTAAAGACGACACCTACGCGTTGATTCTCTCCAGTGCCGCTCAAGACCATGATCTTTCCTGCTCCAAAGATAGAATGTTCAACCATATCGCCCACTTTAAAATCATCAAATGTGGTCACAGTTCGTGTTATAGCAATTTTTGTTCTTTTTTGAAGAGACCCTCCTACTACACGTCGGGTTAAAGCAGATTGAAATTCGATTCGTTCCAAATAATCATTTGGAATTTCACTAATGAAACGGCTAGGCATCCCCATAACGTTCTCACCACCCATGCGACGACGATTTGTTGCATATAAAAGAAAGACCCGTTCTTGTGCCCGCGTCAATGCCACATAGAATAAACGTCGTTCTTCTTCTAGTCCTTCTTTGGTACCCAATGCGTTGTATAATGGAAAAAGTCCGTCATCCAATCCAGCGACAAAAACGACTGGAAATTCCAAACCTTTAGATGAATGAACCGTCATGAGCGTCACCCGGTTGTCGGAATCATTCCAATGATCGATATCAGAAAGTAAAGACACTTCTTGAAGGAAATCGCTTAAAGTTGAATCCGGACGCTTTTGGCAAAATTCATCAATACTATTCAATACTTCAGTCACATTATCAAATCTTTCCCGATCATCAGGAGATTGTGATTGTTTGAATAAATTTAGTACGCCTGCCTCTTCTATCAGGCTCCGAGAGAGTTCACTGGCACTAAGTTTATTTCTTAAATCATGATATTTTTTAATCAATTCATAAAATGAAGTAAGAGATTCTGACTGTTTTCCACGGATTGCCAGCCTATCCGCATTTTTCAAAACATCAAATAATTCGACCTTGTCGATGCCCGCCTGCTGGACACATTTGTCAATCGTTTTCATTCCAATACCGCGAGGTGGAAAATTCACAATTCTTCTAAGGGAAATGGTATCTTTCAAATTGATCACTAACCGTAAATATGCCAAAACATCCTTCACTTCCTTCCGGTCATAAAATCGAATGCTTCCAACAATGTTGTATGGAATTCCCATCCTTCGGAAACTGTCTTCTAATGCACGGGATTGCACATTGGTTCGGTATAAAACTGAAAAATCAGAAAAAGTTCGTTTGTTGAGTTTGATCTCCTTTTCCAATGCTGAAATAATGGCATCTGCTTCTTCTAATTCATCACGAATTTCCATTAATCCCAACAAATCACCAGAACCATTGGTAGCCACTAAATTCTTTTTAGCACGACGATCATTATGGGTTACTACGGATGTGGCTGCATCTAGAATTTGCTGAGTGGATCGGTAATTTTTTTCTAATGTAAAAATTCTGCAACTAGGGAAGAATTTTTGAAAATCTAGGATATTTGATATATCAGCACCACGCCATCCGTAAATGGATTGATCATCATCTCCCACCACACAGATTTGTTGATTCATTTCAGAAAGCCTTGTAAGAAAATAATATTGCGGTCGGTTGGTATCCTGATATTCGTCGACTAAAATGTATTTCCACTTATTCTGGTATTTTTTGAGAATTTTTGGATGTTTATCAAAAAGTTCCAAAGGATAAAGTAAAAGATCATCAAAATCTAAAGCTTCATTTTCACGAAGTGCTTTTTGATATGAACTGTAAACATCTACAATTGTTTTTTCCAGAATCGTCCGAGCTTTGCGGGCTTGGGTGCTGGGGGTGACCATTTTACTTTTTAAATAGCTGATCTGGTTCCGTGCATGATTCGGTGCCAATGTATCCTTAGGAATATTCAATTCTTTTAGAACTACCTTTAATAAATCTAACTGATCTTGAACATCATAAATGGCAAATTGCGGACTTAAACCCAAATGTTTTCCTTCAATACGAAGTAATCGAGCACAGACAGAATGGAAAGTTCCAATTGTGATGGGAAGGTCATCTGTTTTAAGAAGGCCCATAACACGTTCTTTCATTTCCTTCGCCGCCTTATTGGTGAAGGTGACTGAAAGAATATTTTCAGGTTTATAAAGTTTTTCACTAATAAGATGAACCATTTTATGGGTCAAAACCCGTGTTTTTCCACTTCCTGCACCTGCAAAAATGAGGATGGGACCATCATTGGCTTCAACAGCTGCACGTTGTGTTTTATTTAACTTTTTCAAACTCATTATTGAACCTTTTTCCGCCTTAATTCTCGACGAAGTTTTTGTAATTGTTTTTTAGCAATATTGTGATCTTTTTCATTTGTTGTAAAGGTATGGTATCCATCTCCTCTTGCTACAAAAAATAAATACTCATTTTCTTCAGGATACAGTGCCGCTTTTAATGATTGTTCTCCGGGTGAATTGATTGGACCTGGTGGTAAACCTTTATTTTTATAGGTATTGTATGGTGAATCAATTTTTAAATCCCGGTTTAAAAGGCGCCTTGGTCCATCTTCGATAATGTATTGAATAGTTGGGTCTGCTTGAAGCCGCATTCCACGGTTCAAGCGATTATGATACACACCGGAAATAGTAGGCCTTTCTTTATCGTAAATAGCTTCACCTTCTATAATAGATGCTAATGTGACTACTTCATGTTCCGTCATATTTAATTCTTGAGCACGATCACGAAATGCATCTCTCCAAAATTTTTTATATTCAGAGACCACGTTATCCAATACAGATGTTGGCGAATCTCCGTTAAAAAACAAATATGTGTCCGGGAAAAGATATCCTTCAATTGATGAAGCTTTAATATTATGTTTTTTTAAAAAACGATAATCTTTACTGATGTCTAAAATCTCATCCGGCTCAAAGCCCATAACCTCATTCAAATATGCTGCTATCTGCTTCACAGACCAACCTTCCAATAATCGAACTTTTATTAGTTCCGGAGAGCCATAAACCAATTGTTTAATAATATCATAATTGGATTGGGTGTCCACTAGTTGAAACGTACCAATAGGAATTTCTTTTTCCTTCCCCATTATCTGGACTGCCCAACGAAACATCTGCTCATTAGAAATAATCTTTTTCTCATATAATAGTTTAGAAATTTCACCCAATGTCGATCCAGTTATCACTGTTACTTTTGAAACAGAAGATGGATTTGGCTGTGGCCAGAACAATACCAGAACTACCAAAGAAATAGTTATAGACATTGCGATAATCCCCCCAAAGAGAAATACCGGCTTATTTTGAAAATTTACGGCCATTTACGGGCGGCGAATTTAGGATTTTACGTCGAGCTGTGTCAATTTAGTTTCTTATTATTTTTAAAATAAAAACCACTTTGGGTATATTAAGATCAAGCGTAATTTTGCCGCCGCTATGAGTAAATTATTTCACAACAAAGATAGTGATTCAAACACATCCCTGTTCGAATCCTGGGATTTTTCCACCACAAATTACGTTTTATTTGGCATTGGTTTAGCCCTGATCATTGCGGGGTATTTTATCATGGCAGCTGGAGAAGTTAACAGTTTTCAAAGCCTGACCCTTGCACCCATCATGTTGTTCATTGGATATATCATTGTCATTCCTGCAGCATTGATATATAGGGAAAAATCTCCTGAAGTGGAAGAAAATTTGGGATCGTAGTTCAGTTGGTTAGAACGCCGGCCTGTCAAGCCGGAGGTCGAGGGTTCGAGTCCCTTCGGTCCCGCTCTCTTAAACCCCGTTTTCTCGTCGAGAGATCGGGGTTTTTTATTTCCTTTTTGAACTTCTCCGATATGACAGAAATAGACACAAATAGACCGTTTTTGAAGTAACCACCTGCCAAACACCTACTATTTTTTAATAAAAAAAGCCCCTTGAACAGGGGCTTCTTATTACCGTTAAAGTAATGTAGCTAATCAAATTATTTTATCCAATCCATTCAATGATGACTTATAGTTATCATCAACTAAGTCCACATAATATTTTTCAGTTGTTTTAACTGAAGCGTGACCAAGCAGTTTTGATACAGTGTAAATATCCGCTACATTACTTATAGGATTCACTACAATAGGTGGCGGTTATGGGATAAAGTCGCTACATAACATCACTTTTGTTGTGAGCTTTATATTAAAACTAATATCCCTAGTGCCAAATAAGGCTGGATAATCAAAATTTCACATCATCCCACAAACAATCCACGAATGTGGGGCTTGATTAGTTTTTTAAAAAAGGCTGTATCACTTTCAGATATGTATAATCGCCATTTTACACGCTTCCGGGTCGCATTGATATTCAAAAGATACGCGCAGGTCATTTTGGACGAGCACCCTTAAAACAATTTCATTCTTTAATGGTTTTTTCAAACTTTTCTGCACACTATATTTGTTGTTGAACCGCAAAATATAATAGCATTGCCTTAAAAGAGAGCTATTTTTAAGTTTTGAAAGGAAATTTAAAAAAATAAAGATAGAAGTATCCTAAGATTTGCATCTGTATTACTCTTGCAAAAGGTTACTTAAATATTTCTTTACCGTACCTGGACAGGTAATCCATAGACAGATATGGTTATTTTTAGAAGGTGTTCTTTTGCAAAAGGCCAACACCGATCCCATAAAAACAGGATCCAGGGCGAGCCCAGTTTTCTTAAAAATATCCTTAACCAGATTTTCACGGTATTGTATTGATGCTAAAAATATTCCAGTCGAGCCACGCAACCTGATTCGCTGGATCAAACGCAAATACCATTGTTGTGTCAAAACACCGGTAACTTGATTAAAAGTTGATCTCAATGAATTAAGTAGATCGCCACTGGCTACAGGAACAAAATGATCAGCAGTGTTCCCAATGATATCGAAAACAGTTTGTGCTGCTATTTTGTATCCGGAATCATTCCCAAGTGCCCCACCAAAATTCATGAACAAATCAGCAGTATGTAATGATCGTGCGCGGTAATATTTCAGCAACAGCCCCAATAAAGGACCCTTAACTTGCGTAACATTTGGTTTGCTTTCGACCAATTGCGACATGAATTTTCTGTAAAAACCGCCTGAATACGATTTCCCATATAAAATTATAGGATTTTCTGGTAACAAATTCGAAAGCGTAAGGACAGTATGTGAACCTTCGTAAGACAAAACATGGATCCGCCTACCCGGAGAAATAGTTTTTCTGAAATGATCGAGACTCCGCCTCTTTTTTCCGCCAAAATCGGGCAATAGGTCCTCCCTAACCAGGGTAACTTTATCAACATTCAGGTATTTGGCCAATTTATCTGATTCTTCAATAATTACTGGAACCTTGGAAGATTCCTGTCTGATCGTATTCACTTTATTGCTCGCGCAATGACAGATGCGCTGTAGGGTGCACCAATCATAAATTTCATTGATGGACCAAAAAACGGTTCAGTGATGGCACCTGAAAAAAAGAGACCCGGGGTACTGCTTTCAAATCGATGTGATACAACAGGATATTGATTCCATTGTCGAATACCCGCTTTTAATGCTGCGGACAAAAATTTTAGATCGTTCATCTGATATTGATATCCCGTGGCTGAAATAATAACATCGTACTTATCCATATCAGGTAAACCATAATGGTGTGGAACGTTTTTCACGACAGACATTAGATCGGGCGTAATTGTAGTCGAAGAAAAAAGACCCAAAGTACGCTTGAGAATAATTGGGTCAACATTTCGAAAAAATTGAGGTAATCGAATAATATAATTAAATAACCACCTGGGTAGATTTAATGGTTCAGAGAAATATACAGGAGCCGTTCTTGTATACCATTCAACCTGATTCTTATTTTTTAATAATACAAAAATACTTTCCGCTGCAGATTGCCCGGATCCAACAACAAGAACCTTTTTAGCGTTAATCTTTTGAATTTCCGCAGTGCGATAACTATGCAATGTTCCAGGATGGGCCAGAAAGATTTCTGGAATATACAATTGATGAGCGATCCCCGTTGCCAACACAACTTTCTGGACCAAAATCTTATCACCTTTTTCGGTCTGAATAGAAAACCCGCTGTTCCCATGTTTTATATTGATGATCATTTGATTATTTACAGAAAAGGGGATCCGAGCTAGACACCAATCAATGTAATTACGAAAAACACTGACTGGTAGTTGACCGGAAATATCATTAACTGATATACCGGTATCAGAACAGTAATGACTGAATCGGTAACGATCATTTGGATGGCTTAATTCCGATGTAGCATAATCGGACCGTAGATTCATCGTATCAAATGTATGTTTACGCCACAGATCAAATGTTTTACCGAAAATAATAAATGATGTACCTTGAGAAGATAAATGATTGGCGAGAGACAATCCATATGGACCCGCCCCAACAATGGCAACAGTATAATCAGATTTCAATTTTACCAAGTTCCAATTTGTTTCCAGTGTAAAGAATAAATAAATGTAATTATAACCGTTGCAATAATTGTCATTGGGAAGAACAGCTTCACCTTCATTAATCCATCAAGTATAGTTGAAGAATGTGTGGGCGCTACCATAAAGGGATCCAGCAAGGAATATCCAAGCACAATGCCACCAACGGCAAAGATTATACTGAACCACTGCCACAGGCTGAGGCTAAGTATATTGGTACGTGGGAATTCCCCTCGGAAAAATTCTACGATAAATCGCTTTAACCCGTATAAAACCAAATAAACGACGGTAAGCAGTCCGTTCACAGCAATAGGCGTCTGAACTACAATAATAAGGAAAATGAGATAGATGGAAAGATTCACCAGGGCGGAATATAATTGCGTTGGGTAAAGGGCGACTCCTTTAAGATGTCTGTATGTACGAATGATTTTAGTTTCAGGATTATAATAGCGAATAGAGCCTTTCCCGTTGAAAGGTTTTCCATGACAACAACCATAATTTAAACAGCCGATACGGCCAAACATTTGCGCTAGAGGCAACCCGAAAACGCCTGCATCCAGGATAACAAGCGGGTTCCAGCTAAATTGGTATGCTGAAAACATTATTGTTAAAAAGCCGCTGAGAAATCCACCCCAAAGGGCAAACCCAGGAACGCGAAAAAACGTGGACAGGGATACTTCTCTATTAAAAAGTCCTTTCATATCCAAAGCTCGCGACATTAGATAGGCTCCTAATGGAATGAAAACACTCATTCGCAATATCAAAATAAATATTTGATTTGGAGGATAATGAAATGTTCGAAAGCCAAGATAGAACCAGGCATGAATTGATGCAAGGAAAAAGCCTAAACCGACCAACAGGCCAAATGTAGTAATTATTAAATATTTATATCGATATATTGCGATCGGTCCAAAATCATTTGAATGTTGATGCATTTGACCTGTCCCTTATATGAGTGGAATTCGATAGTATTTTTTTCTGAACCTTTTTCAGACGGTTTATGATTGATTCTATTTCCTGACGCAAATACTTGAATTCTGTGTGACGCCAGACTTCAACTCCTTGATGAAGCAGTATAAAGCCTGGACGAGCAATAGTATTTGTTCTAAAATCAAACGCATCGATCAATTCCAGATCTTGATCAGCAATGAAAAGAAATGGCGCTTTTTTGCGTTCTTTCATAATGGTGCTTTCTTCTGGCGTTTCAGCACTGATCGCCACCAGATTCATTTCAATGTTTGTTATTCCAGAATAGTTTTTTACCAGATCGGCTACCTGCCGATTGCAATGGTTTCACCAGTTTCCGCGATAAAAATAGAGCAATGTCCATTCATTATCGATCGTTTCAGCCCATGATAATTTGACGCCACTGGAAGATAAGACTGTGTCAACCTGCGCATTTTCCGCTCCGTTAGTTGTATTTGTAAACACCAAAAAAAACAATATTAAAATAGGTATTTTTTTTCGCATAGAATTAAAAAATAATTTCAGGAAGTAATGCCCGTGGGGTGATAGATGGTTTAAAAAATCCATGGTTTACTCCATAATTTATTTGAGCTAAGCGAGAATCCGTGTCCGAGGATTTTCAAGCATTTTGATAACTTTTTCATGAAATTCATTCAAATGGAAATCGCCAAAATACCAAAGTTGATCATTTACCCACGTTGCAGGCGTTACAAACCCTTGACGTTTTTCTGGCCATTGATTTGTATTGTCCACATTGTAGATATCTAACTGGATATTCCCACCTT